>ODAI014510518.1_pt1 | contig 66519 bp, 47 predicted proteins | sample 1539321 | NCBI WGS metagenome assembly ODAI01 (sample SAMN02144231, study PRJEB22623) | gut metagenome | biome: sheep rumen | host: Ovis aries | place: New Zealand
CAGTTTCAAGAGATACTTCGGTACTACTCCACTGAAGTTTCGGAATACTTTACAAAATAAATAATACCGTCTGCGAATACTATCCGCAGGCGGTATTTTTTTTATTCTGTATCACTGTCAATGGTCAGCTTATAATAATCATCTTCGCCGCCGTTCAGCACTACCATTTCAAGAAAACCTTTGCTTTCATAATAGCTGAATTTAACACGGCTGCTATAACCCCAGAGATCGGCACGTACATTATCGGGGAGCTTTCTGAACTCGCTGACGTACCATATCGGGCAGTCAGCAAAGCGCTCTTTTCCTGCAATATCATCATAAACATCCTTATCGCACTTTATGATAGGCGTACAGCCGTATTCCTCATCTATCCTGTCAACAAATGCCCTTAATCTGTCAGATACCTTTTCTTCATCGGAAGGCAGTATAGAATACATCAGACCGAAATCGCAGTCAACAACAGGACGAAGCCTGCCGCCCATGCCGCCGCATACATCTATGAAATGCTCAGCCTGTTCTTTGCCGTCCTTAAATGGGTCAAAAACATGAAGCATACCTGTTGGCAGGGCTGTTTTTCCAGAACCTTCCTTGTTTTCCTCAAAACGCTTATCCTCAAAGGAAACGCCTTTTGTTGCACGTATAAAGCATATCTGTATATTTTGCTGTGAAAAGCGTTTCCACAGCACCTCGCCTTCCTTGTCGGTTATAACGGGACCTCTTATCGGGTAATCCCTTTTTCTGGGTTCGTTGAACCAGAGCTGTCCTGTGAAAAACAATATACCTATATCCACTGCGATAACTAAAATGCCAAGCAGCATCACAGCTATTGCCAGCTTTCTTAGCCAATGCTTTTTCGGCTTTTCAATGATAGGTTCGTCAGCGCTTTCCGTGATATCCTCAGGTATATCATAATACCCTTCAGAAATTATCGGTGCATCAATGTGTCTTTCCGGTACAAAGGCAAATTCTCTGTCAATTTCAGCTCTCGCCTCATCGCTGAGACGAAAGCTGGTCTTGCGTTTGTTATTTGGTGTTATTTCCATCAGAGACCTCATACTTGCTGTTCAGTTCGGCAAAATTATGACTATCAAGCTTTTCTGATACCATTTGGGTTATATCGCAGAAAGCATCCTGAAAAGGACATTTCCCCGATGCACCCCGACTGCACTCAGCATCCTCCTGCAGGCATCTTGAAAAGCAGTATTTACCCTCAATAGCCTCAATGACCATCCTGAGCGTGATATCCTTAGGTTCCATAGCTATCATATATCCGCCCTGAGTACCTTTGAAGGACTGTACAAGCCCTGCTGATACCAGTTTACGCAGTATCTTCAGCGAGAACCTGAGTGTGACACAGGTCTGATCGGAAATGGTCTTTGCATCAAGCTTGCCTTCTGCCCTGCAAAGAGCAGCAGTTATCCTGACAGCGTAATCCGCTTCGAGAGTTATGTACATCTCTCAGCACCTCAGTCAAGATAATCCCTTACCTTGTTGCTTCTGTTGGGGTGACGGAGCTTACGCAGTGCCTTAGCTTCGATCTGGCGGATACGCTCTCTTGTGACCTTGAATTCCTGACCGACTTCTTCCAGAGTTCTGGATCTGCCGTCCTGAAGACCGAATCTAAGTCTGAGTACCTTTTCCTCACGCTCGGTAAGGGTAGAGAGCACCTGATCTATCTGCTCTTTCAGCAGTACCAGTGAAGCAGCCTCTGCGGGAGCGGGAGCATCATCATCGGGGATAAAGTCGCCCAGGTGGGAATCTTCCTCCTCACCGATAGGAGTTTCAAGAGATACGGGATCCTGAGCTATCCTCATGATCTCACGTACTCTCTCAACGCTCATATCCAGTTCTTCTGCGATTTCCTCAGGGGACGGATCGTGGCCGTTCTTGTGGAGAAGCTGTGAAGAAACTTTCTTTACCTTGGTGATAGTTTCAACCATATGAACGGGGATACGGATAGTTCTTGCCTGATCGGCGATAGCCCTTGTGATAGCCTGTCTTATCCACCATGTAGCGTATGTGGAGAACTTAAAGCCTTTCTTGTAGTCGAACTTTTCAACTGCCTTGATAAGACCCATGTTGCCTTCCTGGATAAGGTCGAGGAATGACATACCTCTGCCCACGTATCTCTTGGCGATTGATACTACCAAACGCAGGTTAGCTTCTGCCAGACGCTTTCTCGCCTTTACAGCTTCCCTGTCGTTGTCACCCGACATCATCTCAGCCAGCTGTATCTCCTCCTCAGAGGTCAGCAGCGGCACTCTTCCTATCTCTTTGAGATAGATCTTAACGGGGTCATCAATGGCGATACCATCAGTGGAAAGGGCGATATCAACGTCATCCTGATCCAGTTCGTCATCGGGATTGACGAAATCAAGTGTATCATCAACAACAACGTCGTCGATGATCTCGATGTTAAGGCTGTTGCAGGTGTCATAGAAATTATCCATCTGCTCAACATCAAAGTTCAGCTTTTCCAGTGCGTCGGTTATCTCCTTGGTGGTCAGCTTGCCTGTCTGCTTGCCGTGTTCCATCAGGTTTTCCATTATCTTGCTCTTGTCAGTCATATTCAACTCTCCTTATTTGTTAGAACTATTATGCGTCAGCGTTTTTTTCTGCGCAGTTCCTCCATCATTCTCAGATAATCCTTGTCTGTCAATCCATCTTCCTGCTGCGGCGCATTTTTCTTATTATACTCCTTTATGGAGTCAATATACTGCTGCGCCACTTCTCTTGTGACATTGAGCCCTGCGTACTTAGTAAATGAACGCTTGAGCCTGTCAGCTTCTTCTTCGGTGAGGGTCTCACAGATAACATCAAGTGATACGATATCACCCAGCGCTATCCTGCCCGAGATCTCCAGAAGTATCTTCCTGTTTAGTTCATCAGTGAATTCCTCGGGGGAGATACGCTGACCTATCTCCTGCGCCGAATCGGCATTGGTACAGATATAGTATATCAGACCGCGTTCACAGTATACCGCCTTATTAGCTGCGCTCTCCTCTTCGGTAGCAATAGTCTTTCTGACTTCTTCGCGCTGCTTTGCACGTCTTTGCGTATCCATTTCACGCATCATTATATCGTCGACCGAAGCCCTCACCACATCAAATGAAACATTATACTGTTCTGACAGCTGCCTTTCCATCGTATCCCTAGCGGTACTGTCGGGTTCACCGGCTATGGAAGTATATGCCATTTTCAAAAAACGAATCTTATCGTCACGTTTTTCAAGGTCAAGTCCTCGTGAGTAATACCCAAGCTCAAAATCAAAGCCGTCAGCGGCATTATTTACCAGGTACCTGAAATGATCCTCACCAAACTTGTTTATATATTCGTCGGGGTCTTTTGCACCCTCCATGTGGATAACGCTGCTGCCGAGACCTCCGCTGCGCAGCATACCCACGGCACGAAGTGCTGCTTTCTGTCCCGGGTCATCGGCATCGTAGCATATTACGACTTTATCGGCGTAATTCTTCATTACCTTGACCTGTTCGGGTGTAAGCGCTGTACCGCAGGATGCCACCGCATTGGTAAATCCGTGCTGATACAGGGATATCACATCGAGATTGCCCTCGCACAAAAGAAGTTCACGGCTTTTTACCGAAACATCCTTTGCATAATTCAGCGAAAATACGAACCTCGCCTTTGAATAGCCGTCCAGCTTTTTTTCGTCATTAGTCCTGCGGAATTCTTCGGAGGTGGTATCGCCGGTGTTAAGGTACTTACGCTTGTCGTCCCCCAGCGTTCTTCCGCCGAAGCCAACTATATTTCCAGTAACATCTATAAAAGGGAACATCGCCCTGTCCATGAAGAAATCATAAGTTCTGCCCGATGTCTGTGAACGTCCCAGAAGCGACGCAGATACAAGTTCATCCTCGCTGTAACCGCAGCTCAGCATATATGACTTCAGCGCTGTGAAGCTTTTTGGAGCAAAGCCCATACCGTACTTTTTTATAACATCAGCTGAAAGCTTACGGGTATGCACGAGGTAATTCAAGCACCTTAATCCGTCCTGAGTTTTCAGCTGGTCGCGGAAAAACCTTGCAGCACACTTGTTCATCTCGTATATGCGCATCCTGCGCTTGTAGCTTTTATCGTCTGCACCCTGCCATGTGGGTACTGTCATTCCCGCACGCTGTGCCAGGAAATTTACAGCATCCATGAAGCCTAAGTTCCTGTACTTTCTTATGAAAGTTACCACATCTCCGCTGACACCGCAGCCGAAGCAGTGGAAGAATCCCTGTGAAGGCACGACACTGCAGGAAGCTGTGCTGTCATCGTGGAAAGGACATTTGCACATATAACCGCGTCCCGAGGTCTTTAACTCAACGCCGTTCTCGCGCATGACCTCGTTGATCGGGTTTTCATATTTCAGTTTTTCAAGAAATTCCTGATCCAAACAGATGCCCCCTCTCATTATACGGCATGATCATCACTTTATCATCCATGCCGCGGGGATAAAAAGTTCCTTGAAAGTTTCTAATGCGAATACATCGGTCATACCCGATATATAATCACAGACCGCCATATCTATACCGTAATGATATGCAAGATTCATATACATTGCTGGCAATCTTTCAAGATGGTCGGTATAATATTTATATAAAAATGCGATCATATCCTGCGCCTTGCGTTCTTCGGATTTGCAGGCAGGATTTGTATACACACTGTCAAACATGAACCTGTAAAGTGCTTTATATGCAGTTTCAACCTCGGGTGTCATTTTCAGTGAATCCTCGTCCCCCGCTTTCCCATTCAGACCGCATTCGATCAGTGAGTTTACAAGCGTAGTTATACGTGAGGATTTATCATGTCCCAGTACCGAGGTTATCTTTGAGGGGATATCATCCTCTCTCAGTATCCCCGCCCTGATGGAATCGTCGATATCATGGTTTATATAAGCTATAACATCGGCAAAGCGCACAGCGTAGCCTTCATAGGTCTTTGCCACAGCGTTGGTATGTCTTAGTATGCCATCCCTGACCTCATAGGTAAGATTGAGCCCCTTACCTTCCTTTTCAAGCTTGTCCACCACGCGCAGACTTTGCTCATAATGGTGAAAACCGTAAGGACTCAACTCATTAAGCATACGCTCTCCTGCATGACCGAAGGGAGTATGCCCAAGATCGTGTCCCAGTGCTATAGCTTCAGTAAGATCTTCATTAAGCCTTAGCGCACGCGCTATGGTACCTGCTATCTGGCTTACTTCCAAAGTATGTGTAAGACGGGTACGATAGTGATCTCCGGCAGGTGAAAGGAACACCTGTGTCTTGTGCTTCAGCCTCCTGAAAGAATTGCAGTGAAGTATCCTGTCCCTGTCACGCCTGTATTCAGAACGTATGGAACATTTTTCCTCCTGTTTTTCCCTTCCCTCAGACATATCCGAGAATGCGGCTTTATCGCATAGTATAATATGTTCAAACTGTTCCCACTGTTCTCTTGGAAGCATATCATCACCCCGCCCGAAAATAATTTCCGCGAAAAATGTCACTAAAAATATATACTTCCCGCAGCAATAAAAAACCTTTATTTTTTCAGGGCAAAAGCAGATTTTTGTAGAACATCACAATTATTCTAATTTATACCTCGTTTAATTATGCACAGTGACTATCCAGCTTGTGCTGAAAAATCTGCCCACAGACCTTTTTCAATTTCAAATTTCAGCTGACCATTGGATATATCTGTCAGTTTTTTTGTGAATGGATCAACGAGTTCACTTTTGACCAGCAGGGTCATATCAACAGTATCAGCAAAGTCCTCACGCTCGGTGATAGCTTCATGATCGGGCAGGATATACTTTATCTTGCCGTAAAGGTTATAATCACAGGAGAATACTATCCTGGAGCATTCATACATCTCCATTATATCTGCATCGGCTATTGCCAGTGAGCAAGCCTGTGAGTACGCTCTCACAAGACCGTTGGCACCCAGCAGTACCCCACCGAAATACCTTGTGACCACAACGCATACATCAGTCAGACCTGCCTTGTTTATCACATCAAGTACCGGCACTCCCCCTGTGCCCTGGGGCTCTCCGTCATCAGAATACCTTGAAACGTTGCCCTCACGCACCACATAGGCATACACATTATGCCTCGCCTTGCGGTTCTCAGCCTTTATCTTCTCGATAAAAGCGATAGCCTGTTCGGCTGTTTTTACAGGGGCGATCTGTCCTATAAACTCACTTTTTTTCTCGGTATAGGTGCCTTGGGCACAACCGTAGACCGTTCTGTAGTTCATATTTTTCTCCTCATTTCGGGGTGAAAAAAAGAGCGGAAAATATCCGCTCTTTAACTTCTTGATAATTAGCCGAGATTGAATCTCTTCTTGAATCTGTCAACACGTCCGCCGCTGTCAACCAGCTTCTGCTTACCGGTGAAGAAAGGGTGGCACTTGGAGCAGATCTCGACCTTGATGTTCTCCTTGGTGGATCTGGTCTTTATAACGTTGCCGCAAGCACAAGTAATTGTAGTCTCGACATAGTTAGGGTGAATACCTTCTCTCATCAGAACTTACCTCCTTCCAAACTAAAAATTATGGCTCATAGAAGCCCATCATCCTTAGTTCAGACAGTAGTTCTATGCAGCATTCATTATAATGTCTTATCAGACTAAAATATTATAACACTATAAATCACATTTGTCAATGCATTTAATACTTTTTTTACAATTCACAATCTTCCACTGTATCCTTGTCGGCATAACGTTCTCTTGCTTCCTCTATCCTTTCATATCCCGATTTGAAAGCTTCGATAACATTGATATCAAACTGCTTGCCTGCATTCTTTACTATCTCATCATAGGCATCCTTGGGATCCCATGGCTTTTTATAGCTTCTGCGGCTGGTAAGCGCATCATAAACATCAGCTACGGCTACTATACGACTCTCGGGGGCAATAGCTCTCCCCTGCTTGCCGAGAGGATATCCATTTCCGTCGAACCTCTCATGGTGTTCAAGCGCTATAGTCTTAGAAAGCTGCATAATGTCGCCCTCAACTCTGCTTAGAAGTGCTGCTCCGTATGTAGTATGAGTCTTTATCGTTGCAAATTCTTCATCATTAAGTCTGGCCGGCTTGTCAAGTATCTCAGCAGGTATTATAAGCTTGCCGATATCATGCATCGTGGAGGCAAGACCTATCATCTCGACCTGACTATCCTTTAGACCAAGTTCTTCAGCTATGATCTTTGAATATTCGGAAACGCGCCTGATATGCTGACCCGTCTGACCTGATTTGTTTTCCGTTATTTCCGCAAATGACATTATCATCTCTTCCTGGATGCGGTTGGTTTCATTTGCTTTTTTCTGCAGATAGGCACCATAATCAAATATGACGGCAAAAAGCCTGAGTATCATAAAAAGCAGTATAGTAACTATCGGATTTGATGAAAAGATAAAAAACAGTGTAAGATAGGAATACTTTTTCATCATCGTACCCGCTTCTTCGGTGAAAGGCTGTCCGCCCCTGACCACAGTTATGATAAGCTTGCGGTAAAAGCTGAGTATCATCACGATAAGTGCAGAATAGAGTGAATACATCAGATACCCGATGCCTGCAAGATGATGAGCCTCGATACTGTCCTTCAAAGCATCTATACTGAAAGTACCGAAGTGAAAATCCTTCATGTACAAGGTCTCAGCGACTTTTTCAGGCATATGCTCATAAAACACCGAACCTGCAGCAGCAGCCATATTCAGTATAGCAGAAAGTCCGAAACCCAGTATCAGCGCCCACATTATCCTTGTAAGACGCACCCCTATCTTATCTATATGGAGCAGCCTGCTCTGAAGCTCGTTCTCGTTCATGTAAAATCCCCCCGCGCAAGATACAAGGATATATCGACCCCAAAATGATATATCCGTTATTCATATAATATATATATTTTATCATATCACACTTCAAATGTCAATTACTTTACATTTACGTCAGATATCCTATGCATCAGAAACGTCCTCGCCCTTACGGCTGGTGCTTATACGGAAGTTTATGTTATCTACTGGGGAAATCCTTTTGAAATGGGTTCGGGGGATAACTTTTATTCAGAAAAGTTTCCCCCGATCAATAATATAATCTTCTGTATCGGCACCCGCAGTAAGACAGAAGCTCTTTTTTATGTCATGGTTTGAGATGTTCCGAAACGTCCGCCGTTTCTGCCATGTCCGCCCATACCTCCCATATTGCCCATACCACCGGTACTGTTTGAGGTTATAACTCCGTCTATGGTGATCTCGGCGCTTTCGCCGCCTGCTGAAACTGTATATGTTTCACCCTGTTTAAGGTCGGGAGATGAGAATATCACGCCCTGCCACGTCTTGGGATCAGTGAATGAAAGTATGGTATTACCGTCCTTATCGGTGACGGTGAATTCGGTATCGGCTGAGAAGCTCTTTGTGAAATCGTGGAGGACTGCGCACTGAGTAGTGCCCTCTTCGTCGAACATTTCTTCCATGCCCACAGCACCTGCAGCTATTATCGTTCCGCCTGTTATACTTGCTGAACCATTGTGGTCTATAGACCCGTTGCCGCTGTTCTCGGGGCCGCTCACAGTTATCATTCCGCCCTCGATATACAGATCTCCGTTTGAATCAAGTCCATCTCCTCCGGCATCAACGTTTACTGTACCTCCGCTTATTTTAAGGTAAACTCCCTCCTGTGCTGCGAACTGATCCCTGCCCATGCGATCGGATGAACCTGTATCACTACCGCCTGCACAGTTTATGCCATCGTCATTTGCGGTAACATTTATAGTACCGCCTGATACGGTAACGGTCATGCCCTCTATGCCCTCATAGCTCTTTGTGATAGTCACATCACCACCGTCTATTATCAGATCACCACCAACATGGATACCGTCATCACCGGAAGATGCTGTGATACTTCCCCCGCTGATGTTTGCAGAACCATCGCAGTGAAGGCTGTCATCTGCGGAATCTATTGTAATGGTGCCGTTTTCGATCATGATGATGCCACCGCTTTTCAGGGCTTTGGCTGAAGTTGATACAGTATCCGAAGAAGTTTCTGTATTTCCGGAAGAAGTATCATTATCTGAATCTGCTGACTTTTCTTCCGACTTTTCAAAGGTTTTTCCATCAGGCATTTCGGGAGGTGTGCCCATATCACCGAAATCGGGACGTTCACCATTATTATCAAATTTTGAAGGGTCAAAGTCTCCGCGATCAGGGCGTTCACCCATATCAGGCGGAGTACCGAGATCACCCATATCGAAATTGCCCATATCGGGAGGTGTGAAATCGCCTTTACCGCCAAATCCTTGTTTGCGGTCACCGTTAGGCATAGCCTCTGACTTCATCGAAGCGTTGACACTTCCTCCTCCTGTTGTGATATTGAAATCTCCGCCGCTTATCTGAAGTTCCTTTGCAGCAGAGATACCATCACCTCCTGCATTTATTTTAATTGTACCGCCTGTGATACTTATGATGCCTTTGCCCTCATCTTCCGAGTTATCAGACTTCACTCCGTCCTTGCCCGATGTCACATCAATACTGCCCGCGCTTATTTTTACGCTGTCCTTGCCTGAAATACCGGACGATGCCGCCTTAACAGTGATATTGCCTCCCGTAATAACAAGGTCATCTTTAGAAACTATTCCATGTTTGTAGTTGCCTGTCACAGTGAGAGTCCCGTCACCGTTTATGATAAGGTCGCATTTTGCAAATACTGCAGCATCGGTATTATCATCAGCAGCCAGATCATAAGCCGTTGCGTCTGCAAGGGTGTTAACTGTTTCGCTCTCAAGCAGCAGGAACACTTTATCTGCAGTTCTTGCAGTGATAACTGCGTTATCCTTACAGGTCAGGTCAAGATCGTCCAGGACAAGCTTCACCTTATCCTCCTTGCCTGCCTCTATGACTATCCTTCCGTTTGAGCAGGTACCGCTAAGTTTATACGTTCCTGCAGCAGTTATAGTAAGCACAGTTCCGTCAACTGTTACCCCGCTGCCTGCCGTTTCGATACCGCTGTCCGAAAATGACACGCTGACCGCATCATCTTCTTCATACCCTACTTCGATATCATCTGCGTCAATGGCGGCTTCCGTTGATGTTACTGCGGCTGTCTTAACTTCTGTTGATGTCTTATTTGTATTATTCTTAGAATCCGAACAGCCTGTCATGGCAAGCACTGTTATCGCTGCCGCAAGGGCTGCTGCTCTTTTCATTGTATTTATTTTCATTAATGCCGCCTCCCGTTTCATTTGGTTAAATGTTATAACTTGAATTTTGGTTCAAATAATACTCACCCGAAAATATCGGCTTCGGGCGAGTATTATAAAGCTATCAGAGCTGTGATGTTTCAGGCATTCTTCTGCAGCAGAGTATCTCAAGATTGCCGTTACGGACTCTGAGTTCGTCTATGAAAGCTTTTTCGCTTACGCCTTTTTTCAGCGTGATATCATATTTCAGTTTGAAAAGGCTGCCCATATTGGTTGTCTTTACCTGTACAAGGTCTGCCTTTACAGTGAACTTTCTGAAGATATCGTCAAATACATCGCTGTAATCAAGACTTTCGGGGATAGTGATGGTCAGCACCTTGTCGCTGTTGTCATCCATTCCCAGAGGAAGTACAAGATATCCAATGTTCACTGCACATACCACAAGAGTGAATATTATCGCAAGTTTAAGATTATCGGTACCGGTGGCGATGCCAACTGCCATAGCCATAAATATGGCAAGTATATCCTTGGCATTTCCCTGCATCGAACGGAATCTTACAAGACTGAAGGCACCTGCTACCGCAACGCCTGTTCCAAGATTGCCGTTGACCATCATTATTATAACCTGCACGATGAGCGGCAGCAGCGCAAGGGTAGTAAAGAAGCTCTTGCTCTTATGCTGTCTGAAGCAGAAAGCAACTGCTATAACTGCTCCTACCAAAAGGGAAACCAGTGAGCATACAGCAAAAGTTTTGGTAGTAACAGCTGACGCTCCTAAACCGGACGTAAGGTCCGCCGCATTCATATAGATCTCATTAAGCACAATCATTCACCTTTCCTTTACTTTTCGTCCCGCCAAGCTTTAAGTATTCGTTGGGATCAAGGGCTTCACTGAAGACCCTTTTAAATGCCTCTCCGTATTTTGAAAAGCTTGCCGGATAGATCTTCATACGATCAAGCAAAAAGCTGAGCCACAGAGGCATAGCGCCGGGGATCTTTATCTCCATGATCCTTGTGTGCGGATCAAGAAGCTTATCGCCCCACACCCCTTTTTCAAGCCTTGTTTCTTCCTCGCGGTAGGTGATGTTGCCGTCAAAGGTGATACGCAGGTCGGGATTATCAGTACCTGCATAAGCGATCCTGTCGTAGCTGAGATACATCGCGGGGCCTATATCGCGGTAGTATTTAAGAAAATACGCTATCTCCTTCTCGATCTGAGGATTCTTTCCGGGGTTAACACCGAAGTTTACAAATTCATAGGAATCTATCAGCGACATATCAACACGCCTCTTATAGACTACACCTTTGTACTTCTTCTTCAGCTCCACGAACACCTTGCTGTCCTTATCGGGCACGCCGTAGCTGCGTATGCGCAACTTTTCCTTATAAACAGGCTTCTCCATAGAAGTCCTTATCAGCTGATGATCCGGAGTGTCGTAGTATATGTTGCAGATAGTTGTGAGCCCGTAATTATCTGCAGCAGCTTTACCTGCCATAACACGTACAAGTTCTTCCTGCTGTTCATCAGTAACTATGTACTTTTTTTCGACCCTCTTGAAAATCTCCTGTACAGCACCCATGTAAATCATTCCTTTCCCATGTGTTTTTCTTCTATGGTTATTATTATAAGCTATCAACCTTAATTGAAGCTTAACCGTATGTGTAAGTTATCTGAAATATATTATTTCATTTTTTTACAGGCACCGCAGCTTCGCGATGAATACTATCCTGCCGTCTTCAGCTTTACAGGATATCCTGCCTTTGTGGGACATTACCACTGCCCTAGCTACCGAAAGTCCTATGCCGTAGCCTGATGCAGCTTCACCTTCCTCACGTCCGCGTGACTTATCTGCCCTGTAAAAGCGGTCAAACAGGCGTTCAGGATGTTCGGGAGGTTCAGCGCAGTTATTCTCTGTACTTATCAAAGCGTGTCTGCCGCTGCTTGTCTTTTCCAGTGAAACAGTTATGCAGCCACCTTCATCGCAATACTTTACTGCATTCTCTGTAAGTATGGATATAAGCTGTCTGATAGCGGAGCTGTCGCCGTTTATGCGTATACCCTCCTGAGCTTTGACATCAAAGGATAGCCCCTTGTTCTCTGCAAGTGTCCTGAACGGTCCTGCTATATCTGCAAAGGCTTCAGAGAGATCGAACTCAGCAAATGTTTGTCTGACTCCATCCTCTTCCATACGCGACAGCCGCAGAAGATCTGCTGTCAGCCCGTTCAGCCTTGTGACCTGGTTGGTTATACTCTGAGTCCACTCACTGGTGCCGTTTATCATCTCGATGACCTCTGCATTCGCTTGTATTATAGCAAGAGGAGTTTTTATCTCATGCCCGGCATCAGTGATGAACATTTTCTGCTTCTCGAAATTCTCTATAAATGGTTTTACAGCTGCCCGCGAGCATATAATTATGAGCAGGCAGACCAGCAGCCAGCCTCCCAGAGAGATAGCCGAAGATATGAGCATGAAAGAACGCTTCATGCGTATATCTTCACGGCAATCCAAAAAGATGTACAGCTTACCGTTTCCTTTTTCAATTACCGAAAAGCGGTAATCGCCCATAAAACCTGATGTTTCGCCGGAATCCCCGACCTCTTTCGCATAGCCCAGCGCCTCACCTGAGGTGACTGCAGCTACGTGACCCGTATTTATCTCAGCAGGATTCATATTCTCATCATAGCGAATATAGAAATACCTTGTCTGATATCGTGTTTCTTCATTCACCTTAAATCCAAGGTCACCAAGTCTGTACTTCTTTTCTGGGGGAGGCATGGAAACGTTTTCATTCCTACTGTCGGGTTTCTGGTCAAAGTGCTTGCCGAATTCGGGAAATCTGCCGTCATTGTCACACAGTATCTGCATGAGCTGTAACTCGCGCTTGTTTATCTGCGATATATATATGACATTTATAAGACCTACCACAAGAAGCTCTACCGCCATCACACTTGAGGCAGCTATCAATATGAACCTGCGCCGAAGTCTTTTTATCATTCCTTTACCTCCAGCGTGTATCCCACACCGCGGCTGGCCTTTATCTCCACATCGGCACCGACCGCAGCAAGCTTCTTCCTGATGTAGGATATATACACCCACACCACGCTTATCTCAGCCTCAGCATCAAAACCCCATATCTTCTCCATAAGCCTTTCTGTGGAAATAAGGATATTGCGGTTGAGCATTAACATCTCCAATACCTGGAATTCTTTATTGCCAAGTTTGGTCTCACCGTTTTTGGTGGAAATGACAAACCTTTCTCTGTCAAGAGTGACATTTCCGACTTTTAGCGTATTAGGCGAAAATTCAGCCCTGCGCCTTGTCATAGCCCTTATCCTCGCCAACAGTTCACCCATAGCAAAGGGCTTTGTGAGATAATCATCTGCCCCGGTATCAGGTCCGGCTATCCTGTCCTCAACCTGAGCCTTTGCTGTGAGCAGCAGCACAGGAGTCTGTATACCTTTTTCGCGGATGCGTTCAAGCACAGTCAAGCCGTCAAGTCCCGGCATCATGATATCAAGTACGATACCGTCATACTCAGCACCAATGATATAATCATAAGCATCAAGACCGTTATACACAGCATCAACAGAATAATTATTATGTTTCAGTACAGCTACCAGAGCATTGGAAAGCTCCTTTTCATCTTCTGCAAGCAGCAGTCTCATATATCACAGCTCCTTTGATGTTTTGGTTTATCATACCATACACCGCTTAAAATTACTTTAAATAATTATAGCACAAGTCACTGTGACATTTCAAGTGTTTAGTAAATTTTTTATACTTATACAGCCCTTTTCACAATTCGTGAAATCGACCTTTATTTTATGATATCACCGTATAAGCCCAAATTCAAGCCCGATATTGCTATATCAATGCAGCCACTTACCGTTTATTGCTTTTGGATTAACAAAAATTTACAAAATAAAGGCGTTTACCATTGACGAATTCTGAATAATATGTTAAAATGTGAGAGGGCACTATATCCATTTTTATATTAAGGCTGCGGAAATTTACCGCAGTCTCACAACGGAGGAACACTAAATGATAAGGATAAGAAAGACTGCTGAGCTGGCAGCTGCTGCAGCAATAATCGCCACCTGTGCTGTAAGCGCAGGTGCAGATGGAAATACTGTAGACATCGCAGTTGACCTTTCGGGTGAGACAAAAACGATCTCCCCTTATATATATGGTATAAATGAAGAACTAATGGGCGGAGATGTTATGCCGACTGCCATTCGTGCAGGGGGCAACAGGTCTTCAGCATACAACTGGGAAACAAACGCTTCAAATGCAGGTTCTGACAAGGAACATACATCTGATAATTACTTCCAGCAGACCATGGAGAAAGAACTTGCCGATGTACCCGGCGCTATGTCCATACATCTCAGCCGGCGCTGTGCTGAAAAGAACAACGCCTATCCAATGACTACCCTGCAGCTTGCGGGATATGTTTCTGCTGATATGGACGGCATAGTATCACAGAGCGAGAAAGCACCTTCAAACAGATGGAACAAAGTCGAGCTGATAAAGGGAAGCGATTTTGCTGACACACCCGATCTCACAGACGGAACTGTGTACATGGACGAGTACGTGAACTATCTTGTAAAAAACCTCGGCTCAGCAAAGAACGGCGGGATACGCGGGTATTCAATGGATAATGAACCCGCTCTCTGGAATTCGACCCATGCGCTCATGCATCCCGAGAAGACCACCTGTGCTGAGATAGTCGATAAAAATGTGACTATGGCTAAGGCTGTAAAACAAATTGATCCCGATGCAGAGATCTTCGGACCTGCGCTTTTCGGTTACAGCGCATTTGTGGATCTATGCTCTGCTCCCGACTGGAAAGATATAAAAAATGAGAGAGATGATTACCGCTGGTTCATCGACTACTATCTTGACAGCATGAAAAAAGCAGAGGATGAAGCCGGTACACGTTTGCTGGATGCACTGGATATACATTACTATACCGAAGCAAAGGGACCCTGTGGAGAACGCTCATGCAAGCATTATTCCGACGAGGGCTGTGTACAAGCCAGGTTCGATTCGGTAAGGAGTCTGTGGGATGATACCTACAAAGAGGACAGCTGGATAACCGATACAGGAGGAACTTTCCTGCCGCTGCTGCCTAATGTCAAGCAGTCCATAGACAAATACTATCCCGGAACAAAGATAGCTATATCCGAATATGATTTCGGCGGAAGCTACGATATATGCGGTGCAATAGCCGAAGCTGACGCTCTTGGCGCTTTCATGGAGAACGATGTATATCTTGCTACTCTGTTTGCCATGCAGGCAGATTATCAGTGCGCTGCCATTGATCTTTTCACAAATTTCGATGGTAACGGCGGTCGTTTTGGTGATACACTCAGACAGACCGTATCTGACAACACCGGTTTATCTACAGCCTACGCTTCAACCTACGGTGACAACACCGATGTTGTTACACTTGTTGTTACTAACAAATCCATGAATGACAAGACAACCGCTAACATCAAGATAAAAGGCGGCGAATACAGTTATGTCCACCTTTACGGGCTTAATAATTTCGCGCCGCAGGTATTTGATATGACAGACAGCAATAACGCAGTTCAGGTATCTGACAATACTATTATATATGAGATGGAACCTGAAACAGTATCCCTGCTGGTGATAGCCAAGGATAAGGACAGCATACCAAAAAATAATGCCGCAGATGCCAAAGAACAGAAATCCTCAGAAACTGAGGGCAAAAAGAAAAACAGCAGCAAAAGAAAGACCACTGCCGTTTCAGTCGGTATAGCAGGCGCTGCTTTGCTCGGCACAGCATTTTGTGTATTCCGTGCAAAGAAGAAAAAATAACATCTTTATAAAGAGCAATTTTTAATTAGATAAGTTGAGCTTAAGTACACTTTACCATATTAAGAGGGTATTGAAAACTGAAATTTAGAGAGCATGAACAAAGGTTATATTATTATTTGAATATTTAAGTTACGTTTTTTATATAAAAAAATCAATTTTTGAGATATAATCATTGTCAGGAAAGGGACGAGGAACGTCCTGTATGAAATAATAACGGAGGAATAGAACATGAAAGCTAAAAGAATTTTTGCGGGTTTTTCCGCAGCATTTATCGCAGCAGCTATGACTATGACAGTATCCGCAACAAAGCTCTCTGATATCTGTGCTCCCAGTGATACTGATGCAGCAAAGAACGATCTGTGGTACGGCGTAGGTGCTATGGGATTCTTCATGAACAACGACGGTAAGTGGTCCTGGAACCAGAGCGAATGGTTCGGGATAGACGCTGAGGGCAAGATATCCGTTGAATACAAGATCAGCCCCATTCTGGCAGACAAGACCATATCCAACAAAGGCTCACTTGGTGAAATGGGCGTTATGATATGCAATCTCGACAAGGCAATAAAGGCTGCAGGTCTCGAAAACGATTCCACTTATCCTATCGAGCTGAGCGTTACTGAGGCTAAATTCGTTGCTGAGGACGGCACTGAAACAGTATTCAACGATATGATGAATATCACAGAGATGCCGCGTGATGCCGAGGGCGATATAAGATTCCACATCCGTCCTACCGACAAAGTCGATAAGGATACTCAGGAAGTGCTGCTTACCGCAAACCCCGAAGTCGCAGGCTGGGATGAGGAAGGTGCTTTCAACGGCGGTACACTGTACTTTTCAATAGATTTCGGCGCACCTGATGCTGCAGGTGATAACAAAAAGGTCGAAAGCAAGGAAGACTCCAAGAAGGAAAGCAAAGCTGAATCAAAGTCAAGCAATACTGACAGTACCTCATCTGCATCTTCAGCAGTTTCCAATACATTAAATAACTCAAACACCAACACAGGATCGGCAACAGGTGCAATACTTGGTATGATGTCTGTTGCGGCTGCAGGTGCGATAGTTGCAAAGAAGAAGCACTGATAATATCGTAACTATAGGGTAATCAGGAGGGATATTCATGAGAAAATTAAAACTCACAGCAGCAGCACTGCTTGCACTGGCTCTCACTGTAGGCGTAACAGCGTGCGGCTCAGGCAATAACGGCGATTCAGACAAAAACGGCAACAACGCATCTTCGATGCCTGAAAAAAAGCTGGAAGAAGATCAGCAGGATGTTGTTTCAAGACTTGCTGACAGCATGGAAAATGTCAGAGAACTGGAAAACAATGAGATCGTATGGTTCTCATTCTATGATATCAACCCGACTGCTTCAGCAGATAAGGACATCGGTGTTGACCTTGCTCTGTTCCAGACCAAGTATAACGGCAAGATAAATTACAGACAGACAACATGGGAAACTAAGTTCGACGATCTCGCAAATTCTATCATGGCAGGCAATTCACCCGATTTCATCGGTGCTGACGATATGGACGTATTCCCCAAGGGCGCCATAAAGAACATGATCGAGCCTATTGATGATTATATCAATTTCGATGATCCGCTGTGGAGCCAGATGAAGAATGCTAACGATCAGTTTATGTACAAGGGAAAACACTATGTGGCCGTTTCCCGTGTTGATCCAAGTTATATCTGGATATACAATAAAACTGTTATGGAAGACAACGGTTATGAGGATCCCGCCGAACTTTACTACAAGGGCGAATGGAACTGGGACAAGCTTTCCGAGATGTGCGTAGACTTTACAGACGCCGAAGCTGATAAGTGGGCTATGGACGGCTGGTATTATGAGAATGCACTCACTGAATCCTCCGGTAAACCTCTTGTAGGTATGGAGAATGGCAACATCGTAAACAACATAAATACTCCTGAGCTCGCCAAAGCACAGAACATGATGTATGAGCTCCAGAAGAATAACGTTGTATACCCCAAACATCTGCATGAGTGGAAGGTAAGAGGCGACGTATTCGGTACAGGTATAGCATCAGGCGATACACTTTTCTATCCCATAGGTCTGTGGGCTATCGAAGATGCTCCCAGCGTAACAGCTCCTTACGGTGATCTTGCTGCAGGTGAAGTAATGTTCGTTCCTGTTCCTTGTGCTAAGGATTCAGACAATATGTACGTTCCTTCAAGGATCCACGGATTCTGCATCGCCAAGGGTGCTAAGAATCCTGAGGGTGTCGCTGCTTGGCTCGACTGCACAAGATATGCAGAAATAGACGAAGAAGCTCACCAGATCACACTTGATCAATATAAGAAAGATTACGGCTGGACAGATGAAATGCTCCAGATGCGCGATGAGATCTATGCAAAAGCAGCTGAGCATCCTGTATTTGAGTTTGCACAGGGCGTTTCCAGTGATCTGTCAAATCTGACTGATAATATAATCAAGAATTCTATGAACCCTGCCGAGTCCCATACCTGGACCTCTACTGTAGCAGAGAACGAAAAGGCTCTCGACTATCTGATAAAAGAGGCTCAGGAAAAGACTGAGGAATAATATGATCTTGCTTTAATATCCTTCATTTTTATATTCCGGTTTTTCAAGACGGCAGGCTGAACAATGGCCTGCCGTTTTGGTTAAGCCGATCTGAATCCAATAATTTTTCGTCATATTGCACAGTATATTTTTATTTATCAAGCATTTTTACACCTTTATTTTGTGTAATATAACAAAAAAACAGGCCGTATAAAGTCAGCTAACAACTGACTGCACTTTGACAAGGAGACAAAAATGTGGTATGATACTATAAAACAGACTTCTGTGAAGGAGGTGCTGTTCGTGGGCATCAACAAAGAACTTTCACAACGCGAATTTATACAGCGTGAGACCGGTGAAACTCATTCGCCGTATGAAAAAGAACTTGAGTTTTATTCAGCAGTTGCAGCAGGCAATATTGAGCGGGTAAAAGATCTTTACACTCCGCTGGCTGTTGAGGGCTACGGTAAACTCAGCGATGATCCTGTGAGAAATGTCAAGTATCATCTGACCATCACGATCGCGCTTATAGCCAGGTTCTGCATAGAGAAGGGTCTGCCTACCGAAACAAGCTATACTATAAGTGATATTTTCATTAATCGACTGGATGTTGCTACCTCTGTTGAACAGCTTGAGGATATCCACCGTGAGGTATTTATAGAGTATGCAAAGCGTATGCAGAAGATCAATTCGGGCAACGCTTACTCAAAGCACGTACTTATGTGTCTTGACATAATCTATGACAACATCTACAATGGCATACGTGTGCAGGAGATAGCCGACAAGCTGGGTTTGACTCCGCAGTATCTATCCAAGCTTTTCAAGCAGGAGGTAGGGGTGACTATATCGGAGTTCATAATGTCAAGGCGCATACAGGCTGCTGAGAATATGCTTAAATTTTCAGAGTATGCTCCGCTTGACATCGGCAATTTCCTGAATTTCAGCTCCCACAGCCATTTTATCGCCTGCTTCCGCAAGCACACGGGTCTTACCCCAAAACAGTTCCGTGAGAATTATTTCAGGATGAGCTGGCAAGGAAAAGAATAATAACAAACAGGACGTTTCCGCCTCCAGGCAGGAACGTCCTGTATTTTTGCATTATGATTTCTAAAGATCCTTGTACAAAAAGAAAAGACCCTCATTAAAGGGTCTTGACTTTGTCAGGCGAGGGTAACGCCTGACGGATATATGGATATGGTTGGGTATCGTTACCCCTTTATAGGAAGTAACGGAAGAAGGCTTATTCAGCTGCTGTGAATCTTGCAAACTTATATTCAGCAGTGAGAGGTGTTGTGCCGTCGTATTTGCCGAGCCAGCCGTCAACGCCCTTGCCGTTCCAGGCATTCATCATGATCTTACCGGGTGTAACAGGCAGGTTTTCGGTCGCAGTATACACAGCCTCGCCGTCAACATACCAGGTAATGGAATCCTCTTTCCATTCAAAACCGTAGGTATGGAACTCCTCAGCTGCATCAAAACCGAGATCAAACAAATATTCATGACCGCCCTTGCCGTTGGTATAGTAATTGAACTGCACCTTTGTGGTATCCTTGCCGAGAAATTCGATATCTATCTCATCCCAGGGATTGCTGTCAGACGGACCTGTATATGTGAAGAATGAGGAAACAACGCCAACATTCCTGATAGGCTTCATGCATACCTCATAAAGTCCGTATCCGTAGAAACCATTTGAACGGTACTCAGCTGCATTGTATTCATCCTCGATGATACTGTCGATAGTCAGCTTCATCAGACCATCCTCAAAAGAAACGTTAGAGCCTTTCCACGTACAGTCAAACGGTGAACCATTCGACCAGCCGTCCGAACAGATAAATGCATCCGAAGCTCCCTTAGAAAAATCAGCCTGAACTGTATACGGGCTGTCATCAGCAGAGATCTCTTCCTCATCGGATACAGTACTTTCGGCTGCTGACGATACTTGTTTTTTTGACTCACTTGCTTTTGTATCACCGCAAGCAGTTGCAGAAATTGCAATAACAAATGCAAATAATGAAGCTGATATTTTATTCATGTAGATATCCTCCATAATAAGATGAACTATCGTGATAATGTTCACCCGGTTATTTATTCCCAACATTTACCTTGAATATATAATACAACTTTTTTACAAAAAACTATATCAGGCAAATAATCTATATATCAAAATAATAACCTAACAACGATTGTTTACTTATATTTAATAATTATGTTTTATACCTATTGACGAAAGACTCAAAAACAGCGGTCCGTGTGCTGCGAACCGCCGTATCATTATCTTTTACTCTGCTGTCAGAGCATCTGCAAGTTCAGCCAGTGCTTTTTCACTTTCAGCATTAAGTGCTGACTTTATAGTAACAACAGGTTCGATCAATGTGATATCCTTGAATTTTTCAACATATCCCTTGATGACCCTTGCTGCAGAGGGTGCCCATGAGCCGTTCTCAACGATGGCGATCTTTCTGTTTCTGTAGGTCTTGTCACGCAGGTGCATGAGCAGTTCCTCCATAGGAGGGAACACGCCGCCGTCATAGGATGACGACATGAGCACAAGTCTGTCATAACGGAATGCGTCCTCGACTGCCTCTGCCTGATCATCACGGGTGATATCAGAGAGTGATACCTTTTCAGCTCCCCTTGCCTCCAGCATCTCCTTTAGCTTTTCAGCAGCTGCGAGAGTGTTGCCGTGAATAGAAGCACAAGCGATGAATATGCCCTTGTTCTCGGGTTCGTAGCTTGACCATGTATTGTAAAGGCCTACATAGTAGTCCAGATTTTCGGTCAGTATCGGACCGTGGAGGGGAAGTATCATTTTTATATCAAGCGCAGCTGCCTTTTTGAGAACAGCCTGTACCTGTGCGCCGTACTTGCCTACGATATTGAAATAGTATCTTCTTGCCTCGCAAGCCCAATCCTCGTCAGTATCGAGAGTTCCGAACTTACCGAAAGCATCTGCCGAGAAGAATGCGCCTTCGCTGATCTCAAATGTCATCATTACCTCAGGCCAGTGTACCATAGGTGTCATAAAGAATTTAAGTGTGTGGCTGCCAAGCTCGAGCGTATCGCCCTCCTTGACGATCACAGAACGCGCTCCGATACCCGGTATATCAAAGAACTGTCCCAGCATAGTGAAGGTCTTTGCATTACCCACCACCTTCATATCGGGATACTCTTCCATGAGCTTTGCGATATTTCCCGAATGATCGGGCTCAACGTGCTGTACAACAAGATAGTCAGCCTTTCTTCCGCCAAGAGCCTTTTTAACATTTGCAAGCCATACATCACTTACGCGCTTGTCGGCAGTATCCATGATACAAACCTTGTCATCGAGTATTGCATACGAATTGTAAGCCATACCGTTAGGCACATCATACTGACTTTCAAAAAGATCAATATCCTTATCGTCAGCACCTATGTATACTATGCTTTCTGAAATTTTAACTTCTGCCATTTCTATTACCTCCTGATAACGTATACTATTATTGTATCATATCATACATTAATTGTCAAATCATTCCTTTATATCACCATCAAAAATATAGCCGATAATGAAACGATTATCGCTGTAAACCTCGCTGATATCTGCAAATGAACGTGTTGCGGTATCTTTGCCAAACAGGTTGTACACAAAGAATCTTCCTGCTCGGTATCTGTAGGCTACGGTATGAAGTCCTCCGCTGAAAAAATCCAGTCCATGGAATCTTGCGGTCGAACGTTCATTGTTCCAGAAAGAGATTATACCGCATGAGGCTCTCTCCGTTCTGGCGTATTTGGCAAACTGACCGCCGTCACGGAACGAGCGGTACGGCATATCATGTTTTATAAAGAAATACCACAGCTTTTTAGGCGCTGTTCCCCAATAGCCGTTCGGGAAGATATAGTGCATACGGTTCAGCTCGAATTCAAATACCACCTGAGGAAAAGATATCTGCCTGCCAAGCAGAACAGCACAATTATAGCAGGCGATGAGTTCGCAGCCGTTCCAGCTGAGAGGGTAAGTCCCGTATCGCATATCACACAGCGGTCGGGTTCGCTGTCCGTGCAGAAGTCTGCTACTGTATTCATCAAATACCGCCGTATTATGTGCAAAATTATCCAATGTACGTTTCGTTCTACCACGCGCTGCCTTATCGGCAGAAGTCAGCCAGTTTCTTTTCAAAGCACTCCCCTCCTCTATATTACAAATATATCACATATCGTAATAAATTTCAAGTACACATCCGGAATAATATAATGTACAAAACTTTGGTAATCTATTGTGAATTTCAGAGAAGCACTATGAATATACTTGAAATTTACAATGAAATGTGGTATAATTATTTTACGCAAAGAAACTTATTATCATTGTGAGTGGAGGCGATAATATTGAGACAATTCCAGTTTGACTATCACACTGATTTTACACTCAAGAATGAACTTACAAAAATAAGGCTCTGGTGTGATTCAAGTGTATACTCCCATATCGTATTCCAGATATATTCGGAGAACAACGATGTAGAAAAAATTAAAAACGTATGTGACATTGTCAGCAGAGAACTGCCGAATGCTGAATACTTCGGATGCTCAACAAACGGCAATATCATCGGCGGTGAATATTCGGGCGAAGAGATTAGCCTGATATGCACTGTTTTTGAATTTCCTTCCACAAACATGATAATAAAGCAGTATGACCTTTCTGCTGAGACCTATGAAGCGGTCACTGATGACCTGCTTGATATGATAGACAGGAATCCCTGGGTCAAGGCGGTGGAACTGTTAACGACTATACGCGGTATGTCTATGACGGGCTTCTGCGAAAAGCTGAGTCAGGCTAAGCCAGATATACAGATATTCGGAGGCGGTGCTTTTGCAGCGAATGTAAACGATCATCATGCCTGCGTATATTCAAAGGACGGCGGCATATCCGAAGGAAGTGTAGTATTCTGGCTGCTTGGCGGAGAAGATCTTGATATCATATCCACCTATGTTACCGGATGGAAACCTCTTGGAAAGGTATTCCATGTAACCAAGTCAGAGGGCAGCAGGCTGTATGAGCTTGACGGTGCTCCCGCTTACGATGTATACCACAAATACCTCAATATAAAGAATGACGATAAATTTTTCAGTCACACGCTGGAATTTCCGTTCTTTTATAACCATCACGGCATAAATATACTGCGTGCGCCTACCGAGAGCCTGAAAGACGGTTCGCTGATGATGACATCTGATATGGAATCAGATGTATCTGCTCAGCTTGCCTACGGTGATCCCGGTACGATACTGGAATCTGTACGAGAAGAAGGTATCAAGATACGAGATTTCAGACCCGAGAACGTACAGATATTTTCCTGCGCTGCAAGGCGAAGCTTCTGGGGAAATACAGAGATATCCAAAGAATCCATGCCATTTGGAAACATCGCGCCGACCTCAGGATTCTACACCTCGGGTGAATTTCTGCGTACAGGCAAATATGTCAATCAGCACAATGTTACCATGGTGCTGGTAGGTATGCGTGAGGGACTTGCAGAGGATTTACCTGCAAAAGCCCTTGAAGTCGATGAAAATGAGTTCACAGGCAAGATGGCGCTTATTAACCGCCTTGCCAACTATATCAATGCTGCATTCCGTGAACTGGAAGAGGCCGCGATCCTTGACAGCCTTACGAAGCTTTACAACCGTGCGGAAATACAGCACAGAATAAACGAACGACTCATAAGCGGCAAGCCGCTGTCACTGGTAATGATAGATATCGACAACTTCAAATCCGTTAACGATACCTATGGACACAATGAAGGTGACAACGTCATAATAGGACTTGCAGATATGCTGAAGGAAGGCATTGCAAGACACGGCAATATAGCCTCCGCAGGACGCTGGGGCGGTGAGGAATTCATGGTATTGATTCCTGTAGGCGTAAATGATGCTATAAATGCAGCTAAGGAAATGGTAAATTATTTCAATGAGATAGAATTCCCTCTTGCGGGACAGCGAACTATATCTGTTGGAGTTACCGAAGCACTGGATGACGATACACTCGATGAACTTCTCTTCCGTGTTGATTCAGCGCTTTACGATGCAAAGCGCGGCGGCAAGAACAGATTCGTAGTTGTATGACCACATTGAACAACAAGCCCGCAAACTCACGCGTTTCGGGCTTTTCTTCGGGAGATACATTATGAATTATATAGCTATCGCAAATGAGACTATAAGGATAACCGATGAGCATAAATACACAGCAGAGGGCAGAACGATAGATCTGCCGAAGAATGATATGTCTGCGGTTGAGGTAATAACCCCAGCGATGGGTAAAGATATGCTCGCTATGGATATATCAGAATACTTCACAGGAGGATCCTGTGTTACCGAAGTTACATGTGAGGATTCCTTTCAGGCTGCAAGGCGGCTTAAAGAACCAATGGTAATGAACTTCGCCAATGCCCACAAGCCGGGCGGCGGATTTCGTCATGGGGCTCACGCACAGGAGGAATCATTGTGCAGATGCAGTACCCTGTACCGTTCAATAACATCTGCTGCTGCAACCGAGATGTACTTATTCAACAACACTCACCTTTCAAGAACAGAATCAGACTATATGCTGTTTTCACCTGAGGTATGGGTATTCCGTGACAGCGATATGAAGCTTTTGCCAACACCCTTCCGCGTATCGGTCATGACTGTTCCTGCACCAAACAGACGCGGTGCTGCTTTGATAGCATCAGAAAAACTGATAGAAGAAACCATGACAAGGCGCATACGTATAATGCTGCATACAGCCGCATCCCACGGATGCCGTGAGCTTGTGCTTGGTGCGTGGGGATGCGGTGCCTTCGGCAATCCTCCTGAGAAGGTATCAGGATATTTCAAAAATGTCCTTAAAGATGATGGCTACGAAAAATGCTTCACCCACATAGTATTCGCTGTATACGGGAAACCCGACGGCAGAAACATAACTGCATTCAAAAATACATTCGGCGTATGAGCGCTGTATATAAACTGCCCTCCGGTGTGAACTAACATCAGGGGGCAGTTATCATATATTCGTGATCAGTATGCAAATATCACATGATCATGCGCTATTTTGCCTTTTTCCTGCTGATGACTATAAGTGCGACAATTGCTATGATAAGTAATATGGAGTAATCAGTGTTACCCGTTTTGGGATTTGCTGAATTATTCTTTACTGCTGTGCTGCTGTCTGATCGGCTGTCAGGTCTGCTGTTAACCTTTCCGCCTGTTGCAGCAGAGGGATCCGCAATCCCGTCCGAGGTAACATGGATATAATTATAATGGCAGCCCGAACCCATCCAGCAGGTAAATAGGATATCGCCTGAAGTTTCGGGTGTAAATTCGTATATGAAGTTTTCTCCCTCTTTAAGAACTATATGACCCTCATTCTTGTTGTGCGTGTCAGTACCGAAGCCAAGTCCGGGTATCTTTATGGTAGCGGCACAGCCCTTGGCGTCTGCACCATTCACGACATTTACATACCACCTGACAGGAACACCCTGCTTAACAGTGATATTTCCAGTCCAGAGGTCAGCAAAATCTGTAACAATTATCTGCACTTCTTCTGCCGGTGATGATTCTGCCTTGCTGTCGTCATCGGGTTTATTTTCAGGGATACTCTGTGTCACCGCCGAGAGTACAGCGCTGCCGCCCTCGCTTTTGCCTGATGTACCAAGCGTGGTAACGGTTATCGTGTAGTTTTTGCTGCTATCAAGCCCTTCAATAATAACAGGACTTGAATCTCCTGTTGCTTTCTTTCTGTTGCCTTCATCATCGGCTGCTATTACCTTGTAGCCCTTTATCTTTGAACCCTCGGGGGCTATGGGTGCTGTAAATCCTATTACAGCGTTTTCACCGTTCCATGAAGCAGTAATATCAGAGGGATCAGCGGGGGCGGGAACAGAATATGTGCCATTCTTGGTTATATGGAAATAATTAGAATGACAACCAGATCCCATCCAGCAGGTAAATAGGATATCGCCGGTCCTTTCGGGAGTGAATTCGTATATGAAATTCTCGCCCTCCTTGAGGACTATATGACCCTCTTCTTTATTGTATGTATCTGTACCGAAACCCAGATCTGGGATCTTTACGGTAGCACCGCAGCCGCGGGGTTCGGTACCCTCAGGAACACTTACATACCACCTGACAGGCTCACCGACTTTTGCAGATATCACACCTGTCCAGAGATCGCTGTATGCAGTAACTATCTTTTGGGCTCCGTTTTCTTCTGAAGCCCCGGACGGATTTCCCTCGCTGCCCTGATCTTCAGCGGCTTTGACATGGATATAGTTTTTATGACAGCCGGATCCCATCCAGCAGGTAAAGAGGATATCCTCTTCCATTTCGGGAGTGAATTCGTATATAAAATTATTCCCCTCCTTGAGTACTATATGACCCTCCTCCTTGTTATGGGTATCTGTGCCAAAACCAAGTCCCGGAATCTTTACGGTAGCACCGCAGCCGCGTGGCTCAGTACCTTCAGGAACATTTACATACCACCTGACAGGAACACCCGCTGTAACTGTGATATCACCTTTCCATAGTTCATCATAGGGAGTAACCAGCGTCTGCACTTCCTCAGCAGCTGCATTCATCGGCAGCAAAGCCGCCAGCACTGCAAATATCACCAGCACTGAAACCAACACAATTTTACTTTTCCCCACTACATTTTTTTCCATTTTACTTCCTCCTTAGCTTTCCTCTATTGATATGACCTTGATCACATTGTCCTCCCATCTGCCTGTAACAGTTACATACAGACCGTACTCACGCTCGGTCTGCAGCAGATATTCCCAGGCTAAATCCTGACCATTACTGTCGAACATATAGAATATCCACGAACCATCCTCCTGAAGTATATCAAGACCGTATCCGCTTGCACGACATTCTTCCATCAGCATACATGGCAGGTCATGCATTACGGGGTCTTCCACATCACTGCAATCCTCATCTATGAGTATACCATAGAATGTATCGTAATTTTCCTGTATGATCTCGCTCTCCGCAGGTACTTCGGATACTTCCTCGGTTACTGTTTCTGTTCGGGTTACTGCTTCGCTGCTTTCCTCAGTTATGACAGAGGTAGTCAGCGAGGTTGTTTTCTCCGATGTTTCCACTGTAGTTTCCGTGGAGATCTCTGTTGCGGTGACTTCTGTCGTCTTTACGGTCGCAGGCGGTTTTTCGCTGCTTTTTTTATAAGCATCTGATACTTTATCCCCTGCCTCGCCGCAGCCTGTCAGCACAAACATCATAACTGCGACAGTAAAAGCATATCTAGCTCTCATCATATCTATTTTCTAAACTTCCTTTCCCTTGATATTTATAAAAATAATTTATGCAAATCCGTCACCTCTGCAATAATATTTATAACATATATCTGTTTCATAATCAATGATAAGATACGATAACGTTGTCACATCACAGTATCTGTTCGTCGGTAACTGTCTGATATTTCATAAAAAAAGCCTCGGACTATGCAGGATATCTGCCTCAGTATCTTAACAAAATGAAGATCCCGCGCTAAGGGATGACAACGTTATCGCACGAATATGGCTATATACATCGTTTTCAGCATTCGTCTGATAAAAAGGATCAATTACATACCCATTTCACATGATAACGTATCACCACCCGTAGTTATCTTTTGCTTTGCCTTTTTAGGAATTATATAACCGCCTTGCGGCACTCCGTAAAACCGAGCAGATTATATTAATATGATAAAAGCACGAGAAATATCACGGCACCGGACGTATCTTCGAGGACATTTCCAAACATTGGCAGCAAGCACAATTTGTTTTAAAAATCATGGTTGTTATCTGCTTATTAACAAAACTGTTTCACCGTGTCTTTACTTTTATTGGAGAATGTGTTATAATAAGCGGTGGGATCGCATCATGATATCCCGAAAATACTGAGAATAGGAGAATTATCATGACTGATATCTCTAAAAAGTTCTGCGCTGCAGCTGCAGCTATGGCACTTGTTTTATCACAGACATCTGTATATGCATTTGCAGACAACAACGCACAGACAGTTCCTGCGGATGAGATCTTTTTCAACGCAGACGAGAATACCACCGCCGATGAAGATATCACCGAAAGCGAAGCTGCAACTGAAGAAGAAGACTACGCTGCCGGAGATATAAATAACGACGGCAAGCTGAATATAACAGATGCTGCTAAGGTTGCGGCTTTCATCAAAGCAAAGATCAATCTGAACGATAAGGCACTGAAAGCAGCAGATGTCAACGAAGACGGAAAGATAAACATCACCGATCTCAGCATAATGATAGCCGAGATCAAAGGCATAAGAGTGATGAACTGGCTGGAACTTCTTGAAACGGTCAGTGACAGCAGTATAGTTGCCAAAACAACCAGGTTCAGCAAACTTCCGGACATAGTATCCCTGCGAAGCATTGTAAAAGTTGACTGGACTGCTGTAAACGGTGTTGACGGTTACGATGTTGTGATCTCGGGTGCTGACCGTAGCGAAAAGTATCAGGTAAAGAGCAACAGTATAAACGTAAACGCACTGAGATGGTCAGATGACGATATCATCAACATAAAGGTGATGCCATTTACATATTACAATACTGAAACAAGGCAGGGCGTAAAGAGCTTCAGCGACGGTTATGAGGGCAAGCTTTCAATAAAGCCCGAAAACGTTACAGAACTTAAAGCAAAGTCAGAGCGCAACTATGTAAAGCTAAGCTGGAAGGCAGCTGCCGATGCGGATGTATATAATGTATACTACACCGTTAACGGGAAGGAGTCCTTCCACGGTCAGACCAGTGAGCTCAGCAGACAGATCAACGTACCTGCAAACAAGGACGTAAGTTTCAGGGTGCTTGCTGTAAACCTTATGGGCAAATCCTATGTAAATGCAGATAAGTCCGCTACTGCTAAGGTACACACTCTCCCCTACTACGCAAAAGCCGAAGCTGTACTTGACAAGGTAGGCTGGGATCTTCATAAGGCATTCAACTGGTGTATCATGCCATACGCTTACTATATCAACGGTGAATGGCTGCCGAGAGATGGTTCTCCCGGAATGGAATGGTATGCTGACAGAGGCTTTGACGCACACGAGGGCAACTGCTACGTTATGGCAGCGTGCTTCTGTGAGATGGCTAAGATGCTTGGATATGATGCACATCAGATATCAAGCGGAACACTTACAAGCAACGGTTTTGTCGATCATTCCTGGGTAGAGATAAAAAACTACAACGGTACAGGAAAGTCTTACATTTTTGACCCCGATTTCGAGAGCGAGCTTGGACGCAACGGATTTGCAATAAGCTACGGCGATAAGGGTACACTTATGTACGATATAAGCGGCTCGATAAAAAGAGTAATAATGAGTTGATACTATGGAGGTAAGTAAAATGAATAATATATTTATGAAGAAAGCATCTATCCTTGCAATTATAGCTGTAACAGCACTTTGCATGAGCGCCTGCGGAGATACATCCAAAAAGGACGAGTCCAAAAAGTCAGACACTTCTTCTGTGGCAGCTGCTAAGGAAGAAAGCAGTACAGTTGAGGAAGAAAATGAAGTAAAGGAATCGGCTGCCGAAGAGGAAAGCAAGGCAGAGGATGCTCCCGAAGCTAAAGAGGCTGCTGAAAAAGTAACAGTCGATTTTAACAACAATGTCGGTGTTGCTGTAACAAAGATACAGATCATGGACAGTGAAGAAAATGTACTCGATGATCTTTCCCTCGACAACGGAATGCTTACTACAGGATCTACCAAATCCTTCGAGATAACATCCGGCGATGATCTGACGGTAAGATATGGCACCGAGGATACTACTATATTTGACATGAATGGTGTCAAGACAAGTGACCTCACTGAGATCATGCTCTGCCGTAATATAAACGAACCTTCAGTTATATGCAAAACCAAGGATGGCGAAACAAGGACTATCGTTGGTTCTTATGTAGAGGGTTTTGAGTACACCGAGTTCATTAACGAAGACACTGAAACTAACTATGATGAGCCTGCATATGAGGAGCCCGTTAACGAAGAACCTTCTTATGAACAGCCTGCTCCCGAAGAACCGGTAAATGAAGAACCTGCACAGGACAATACCGATCAGGGCGGCTGCATAGGCGATGACGCTTTCACATTCTGATATGGTCAAGGACGCTGAAAAGAAAAGCAGGGTACTTTACTTCAGCCGTTTAAAGGCGCTTGCCTGCATCGCGGTGGTAATTCTCCACGGCTGCTACATGGCAGGAGGTGCATTCGCAAGAGATAATATACAACGCATGACAGTACTGTTCACAGTGCGCAATCTGATGTACTGGGCTGTGCCTGCATTCATGATGGTCAGCGGTGCGCTGATGCTGGATGAAAAGCGAAAGACAGATATGAAAAAGGTCTTCGGTAAATACCTGCCAAGGATGCTTATAGCCCTGTTCGCATTTGGTATCATCTTCGCGGTGTATGACCACGCTGTGTATCAGAAGGATTTTGTCCCGTCACATCTTTTGGAAGGTGTGCGTCACGCGGTGTTCGATACTTTCACCGAAAACGGCATGAGCTGGTCACACACATGGTATCTCTATCTTATGATATCCTTCTACCTGATGCTGCCTGTATACCGCATCATTACCAGATCGGCTGACAAAAAGGAGCTTATGTATCTGCTGGGAGTGCTGTTCGCGGCAAATTCAGCTATAACGGCTGCAAAGACGGCACTGGGCTGTAATACACTGGTGTTCAGCATATTCACGGGGACAATATTCCCGCTGTTCTTTTTCCTTGGATACGCCATACACAGCGGAAAGCTGAAGATCGGAAATGTGCTGAGCATTGTGTTCATACTCATCGGAGCTTCGGGTATGATAATAATGACCTACTACCGTCTGCACACTGATGACCCGGTAATGGCTGATCGCATAAAGAACATCGCAGATCAGTATTTTGCACCGCACACAGTACTTGCATCTGCCGGAGTATTTGCGCTGTTCAAGTCAACAGACAAAGGCAAAAAGATACCGGTGCTAGACAAACTGGCGGCTGAGATCGACAAATGCTCATTCGGTATATATCTTATCCATATGGTAGTTTACAAGCATATATTTGCAGTAATGAAGTTTGACCCATTCGCTCACGGAGGCGCAGGGATTCTTATACTTGTGATGCTTGCGGCATTCATCATTTCATATGCCATAACAAGAGTACTTAAATTTGTACCGTTTATAAAAAATATCATATAAACAGTAATGCGGAGGAAGCCAAACGCTTTCCTCCGCATTTTTTAGTATGCGATCAGAGATTTGTATATCCCATCAGGAACCTGTCCACCTCTGCAGCACAGTCCCTTCCCTCACGTATAGCACGTACTACCAGCGACTGACCAATGTGCATATCACCTGCAGTGAACACCTTTTCAGCACTTGATGCAAAACTGCCTTCTGCGGTGCTCACGTTGGTGCGTACATTCAGTTCAACACCGAATGCATCAGCAATATAGCTCTGGCAGCCCGTGAAACCTGCGGCAATAAGACAAAGCTGACAAGGTATGACCTGTTCGCTACCCTCTACTTCAACAAGCACTCTCCTTCCGTCCTTGTTTTCAAATCTAACCTTTACTGTCTTTATTGCTTCCAGTTCTCCGTTATCGTTCTTGATGAACTCCTTGACTGTAGTTTCATAGATACGCGGGTCACTGCCGAATACCGCGATAGCTTCCTCCTGACCGTAGTCGGTCTTGCATACTCTGGGGTACTCGGGGAAAGGGTTGTTTGCAGCACGGGTATCAGGGAGCTTCGGCATCATTTCAAGCTGGGTGACTGACTTACAGCCGTGGCGCACAGCTGTACCTACACAGTCGTTGCCTGTATCACCGCCTCCGATCACGACAACGTCCTTATCCTTAGCGGAGATATAGCTACCGTCTTTAAGATCCGAATCCAATAGGCTCTTTGTTGTGGCTTTCAGGAAATCAACTGCAAAGTGGATACCATTTGCATCACGTCCTGCTGCTGTGATATCCCTGGGCTGGGAGGAACCGCAGGCGAGGATAACAGCATCGTAGTCTGCCAGTATCTCATCGGCTGAGATATCAATGCCCACATCGCAGCTTGTGCGTATCTCAACACCTTCCAGCTCCATAAGCGCAGTTCTGCGTGTAACGATATCCTTTTCAAGCTTCATGTTCGGTATACCGTACATCAGCAGACCGCCTGCACGGTCGCTCCTTTCAAATACGGTAACGTTATGTCCGCGCCTGTTGAGTGAATCAGCAGCTGCCAGACCCGAGGGACCCGAGCCGATGACAGCTATCTTTTTGCCGCTCCTGTTCAGAGGAATACGCGGCTTGATAAGCCCTGTGGAGAAACCATTTTCGATAATAGCCTTCTCATTCTCTCTTACTGTGACCGGATCATCGTGTATGCCGCATATACAAGCCTTTTCACAAAGAGCCGGACATACTCTTGAAGTAAACTCGGGAAAGTTGTTGGTCTCAAGCAGACGCATGAGTGCCTGTTCTTTTTTGCCTCGGTAAAGCAGTTCATTCCATTCGGGTATCAGATTATTAAGTGGACAACCCGATATCATACCACCTATGAGCTTACCGTTCTGACAGAACGGCACACCACAGTCCATACAGCGTGCCGCCTGCTCACAGCGGTGCTCAGCACTTATCTCCGTGTGGAATTCATTGAAATCCTTTATCCTGTCCAGCGGAGTACGCGCTGCTGTCTCCGCCCTGCTATATTCCAGAAATCCTGTCGGTTTACCCATCTTACTTACACCTGTCCTTTGCTTGTTACCGCATAGAATGCTTCTATCTCTGCCTGTTCGCGGTTCATGCCCTTTTCTTCACATACAGATATCGCCTTATTTATCTTAGCATAGTCATGGGGGACTATTTTCTTGAACAGCGGCAGATATTCATCAAAACTGTCAAGTATGCGCTTCGCCTTTTGTGAACCTGTCGCTTCATGATGCTGAGCAATAAGATCCTTCAGCAGACCGATATCATACTTTTCACTGACACTTTCAAGAGATACCTGAGCCTTGTTCAGCCTCATATAAAGATCTCTGTCCTCATCGAGAACAAATGCTGTTCCGCCTGACATACCTGCAGCAAAGTTCTTGCCTGTTCTTCCGAGTATTACAGCTACACCGCCTGTCATATACTCACAGCCGTGATCACCCACGCCCTCACAAACCGCATACGCGCCTGAATTCCTTACGCAGAAACGCTCGCCTGCGACACCGCTGATGAACGCCTTGCCCGATGTAGCACCATAAAGCGCAACATTTCCTGCGATGATATTATCCTCTGTCTTAAAGGCTGAATTCTTTGGAGGGAAGACTATAAGTTTGCCGCCTGAAAGACCCTTGCCGAAGTAGTCATTTGCATCACCGCAAAGTTCCAGTGTCAGACCCTTGGGTATGAATGCACCAAAACTCTGACCGCCGCTGCCTGTACAATGTACGGTATATGTATCATCTTCAAGAGAATGGTCGCCCCATTTTTCGGTTATCATGGAGCCGAAAAGCGTACCGAATGCACGGTCTGTGTTCCTGACTTCCAGGCTGACAGATTTCTTCGCGCCGGTTTTAAGTGATGCTTTCAGTTTCTTGGCAAGAACTGTTTCGTCTGCAGTTTCCTCCAGCTTGAAATCATAAACGCAGTTCTTATCAAAGTGTGCTGCGCTGTCATTGTCAGCATAGAGGATATTTGTGAAGTCGATATTACAGTCAGCAGACTTATGAAGAAGGTCTGTTCTGCCGATAAGCTCATCAACTGTGCGCACGCCAAGCCTTGACATATACTCTCTTAGCTCCTGCGCGATAAAATGCATAAAGTTTACAACATACTCAGGCTTGCCTGCAAAACGCTTTCTAAGTTCGGGATTCTGTGTAGCTATACCCATAGGGCAGGTGTCTTTATCGCACACTCTCATCATAACGCAGCCCATGGTTATCAGAGGAGCTGTAGCAAAACCAAATTCCTCAGCACCAAGCATAGCCGCAATAAGCACATCTCTGCCTGTCATCAGCTTGCCGTCGGTTTCAAGTCTTACGCGGGAACGCAGACCGTTCATGATAAGTGTCTGGTGCACCTCAGCCAGACCCATCTCCCATGGCAGACCGGCACTGTAAATTGAGCTCTTTGGTGCAGCGCCAGTACCGCCGTCATAGCCTGAAATAAGTATTACCTCAGCACCTGCCTTTGCAACACCTGCGGCTACTGTGCCCACACCTGCCTCTGCTACCAGCTTTACGCTGATGCGTGCGCGGCGGTTGGCATTTTTAAGGTCATATATCAGCTGTGCAAGATCTTCTATAGAATAGATATCATGATGCGGAGGAGGTGAGATAAGCCCAACACCTGCAGTTGAATGTCGGGTCTTTGCTATCCAGGGGTATACCTTCTTTGCAGGCAGATGACCGCCCTCACCGGGTTTAGCACCCTGCGCCATCTTTATCTGTATCTCATCAGCGGATACCAGATATTCTCCTGTAACACCAAAACGTCCCGATGCTACCTGTTTGATGGCTGAGCATTTCTTTGAAGCAAGTCTCTCTGGGCTTTCGCCGCCCTCGCCCGAATTAGAACGTCCGCCGATGCTGTTCATTGCCTGTGCCAGACATTCGTGTGCCTCCTGAGATATTGAGCCATAGGACATAGCACCTGTCTTGAAACGTCTGCATATACTTTCAACGCTCTCTACTTCATCTATTGGTACAGGCTCACAGCTGTCAAAGTCGATATCGAGCAGACTTCTCAGTGTGAGCTTCTTGTCCTCACGCTCGAAGCAGGCTGTGTACTTTTTGAAAGTATCATAGTTGTTGTTCCAAACCGCCTGCTGGAGAAGATGTATGGTTTCAGGTGTGTAGAGATGCTCTGTCTTGCCCGAACGCAGCTTGTGACTGCCAAGGCTCGCTATGCCGTTATCGTTGTTGAGTCCCAGCGGATCAAATGCGGCTGAGTGGAGCTTCTCGGTACGGCGGCTGATATCAGCAAGAGTTATTCCGCCGATACGGCTGACTGTTCCCCTGAAATAGCGTTCTATTAGTTCATCGGATATGCCCACAGCCTCGAACAGCTTACTGCCCTGATATGACTGGATAGTGGAGATACCCATCTTTGAGGCTATCTTTACAATACCATGAAGGACTGCACTGTTGTAGTCGTCCTCAGCTGCATAGAAATCTTTGTCCAGCATCTTATCCTCAATGAGTTCATGGATAGTTTCATGTGCAAGATAAGGATCGACCGCACAGGCACCATAGCCCAGCAGTGCTGCAAAGTGATGTACCTCACGGGGCTCAGCGCTTTCAAGAATAAGTGCTACTGCTGTCCTCTTCTTGGTGGATACGAGATGCTGCTGGAGTGCGGCTACTGCAAGCAGAGAGGGTATAGCACAGTGATACTCATCAACTCCCCTGTCGGAGAGGATAAGTATATTAGCGCCGTTGCGGTAAGCGCGGTCAGCTTCTATAAAAAGACGTTCTATAGCTTTTTCCAGCTTTGTTCCGATATAATAAATGATCGGTATCACAGCAGAACGCAGACCATCGCTGTCCAACTTCTTGATCTTCAGCATATCAGTTTCGGTAAGTATGGGATGTTCTATCTTCAGAACGTGACAATTCTCAGGCTTTTCCTCAAGAATATTGCCGTCTTCACCGATATAGACGCTGGTATCCGTTACTATCTCCTCTCTGATAGCATCAAAGGGCGGATTGGTAACCTGCGCAAAGCTCTGTCTGAAATAGTTGAACAAAGGAGGGTCATTCTTGTCAAGTGGAGGCAGAGGCAGGTCAGCACCCATAGATGCTATAGGCTCAGTGCCGTTTTCAGCCATAGGCAGTATACTGCCGTTTATATCCTCATAGGAATACCCGAAAGCCTTCTGCATACGGGTCAGTTCTTCGCGGTCATAGGTGCTGACGTGCTTGTTGGGGATATGAAGATCATGGAGCTTTACTAGCTGTGAATCAAGCCACTCACCGTAAGGCTGACGTGTTGCAAAATAGGACTTCAGTTCATCATCATCAATAAGTCTTCCCTGTTTAGTATCAACAAGCAGCATTTTTCCGGGACGAAGTCTGTCCTTGCTTACTATATTTTCGGGAGGGATATCTATACATCCTGTTTCTGAGGACAGCACAAGAAAACCGTCTGAGGTCACACAGTAACGCGAAGGACGCAGACCGTTACGATCCAGTACAGCGCCCATCATCTCGCCGTCGGAGAATATGATGGAAGCAGGACCGTCCCAGGGTTCCATCATAGTTGCGTAGTACTGATAAAAATCGTACTTCTCCTTGGATATGCTCCTATCATTTTTCCAGGGTTCTGGTATGGTTATCATAACCGCAAGAGGCAGTGGCATACCGGACATAACCATGAATTCCAGTGCATTATCCAGCCTTGCGGAGTCGGAACCATCTGCATTGATAGCGGGTAAAATTTTGTACATATCATCCTTGAATGCTTCACAGGACATGGTTTCTTCACGCGCCAGCATCTTATCTGCATTACCCGTAATGGTATTTATCTCACCGTTATGTACGATCATTCTGTTAGGGTGCGCTTTCTGCCATGAGGGTATGGTGTTGGTAGAGAAACGTGAGTGTACCATAGCAATTGCAGAAACAAAGTCCTCACTTGCAAGATCGGTGTAGAAACGTCTGAGTTCATGCACCAGGAACATACCCTTGTATACCACTGTTCTGCTTGAAAGTGAACATACATAGGTACTCTCCGCACTCTGCTCGAATATCCTTCTTGTAACATACAGCCTGCGCTCAAATTCCATACCTGCGGCACAGTCTTCGGGACGCTTTACAAAGCACTGCATGATACAGGGCATACTGTCAAGGGCTTTCTGACCAAGTATATCAGGTGATGAGGGAACATCACGCCAGCCAAGTACCTCTATACCGTTCTTCCCTGCGATTATCTCGAACAGGTTAATTGCCTGATTCCTTTTCAGCTCGTTCTGTGGCAGGAAAAACATACCTACAGCAAAATCGCCCTCACCGCCGATATCGAAACCAAGCTTCCGGCATTCCCGACGGTACAGGTCGTATGGTATCTGTGAAAGTATACCTACACCGTCACCAGTTTTGCCCTCTGCATCTTTACCAGCGCGGTGTTCCAGCTTCTCAACGATAGTCAGTGCATCATCCACAACTCTTCTCGATCTGATGCCCCTGATGTTGACGACCGCACCTATGCCGCAGTTGTCATGCTCAAACTCGCTGCGGTAAAGTCCGCCGCGAAATGAATTTTTGGATTCTTGTTCCTTCATACGATAACACCTCTGCATAAATAAAAAGACGCTCACGCAAGGGCACTATGCCCTTGTATGAACGTCCTTGTTCGTTTATTATTCTAACATATGCAATTGATTATGTCAATAGCTTTCATCAAGATTTATTGCAATATACGAAATGAAATCCTGCAAAAACCAAACATTTATAATTTTTCACAAATCAAATATCAGCCAAGCAGCTTCAGCAGTCTTGCGGCTGCTTCCTCGGTATCCTCGGGACTTCCGAAGGTTGAGAATCTGAAATAACCCTCACCGCATTTGCCGAAGCCCTCACCGGGAGTACCTACTATCTGCGCTTTATGCAGGAGCAGGTCAAAGAAATCCCAGCTGCCCATTTTATCTGGGCATTCCATCCAGATATACGGCGCATTCTTTCCGCCCGTGTACCATATACCCAGCTTGTCCAACGCTTTCATCAGCACCTTTGCATTGTTCTTGTATACTGCGATATTCTCACGGATCTGCTTCTGTCCCTCCGGAGTGAATACAGCCGATCCGCCCTTCTGGATGATATATGATACACCGTTCGTCTTGGTGGTTCGGTTTCTTACCCACATACGGTTGAAGTTCATGCATAACCTTTCGAGGTCATGTGGTATAACAGTATATCCAAGTCTTGTGCCCGTGAATCCAGCTGTCTTTGAAAGCGAGCATATCTCTATGGCACAGGTGCGTGCACCATCTATCTCGAATATGGATCTCGGCAGATCCCCGTCCTCGATGAATGCTTCATAAGCTGCATCAAAGAGTATCACAGAACCGTTCCTGTTTGCGAAATCCACCCATGCCTTCAGCTGTTCTTTGCTGAACACGGCACCTGTGGGATTGTTTGGCGAACATATATATATCAGATCAGCCTTGGTACTGTCATCCGGCAGCGGCAGGAATCCGTTCTCACGGCCCGAAGGGAGATGAACTATCTTTCTTCCGCCCATTATATTTGCATCAACGTAAGCGGGGTAAGCAGGCTCGATTATCAAGGAGCTGTTCTCTCTGTCAAAAAGGTCAAGTATATCTCCCAGCTCATCAGAAGCACCGCTTGATACAAATACTTCATCGTCAGCAAGCTGAACTCCCCTGGCACGGTAATGCTCAGCTATGGCGTTACGCAGGAAAGGTGCACCGCATTCCGGCATATATCCGTTGAATTTCGATTTATCCGCCTGATCCTCGGCAGCCTCGTGCAGCGCCTTTATAACAGCATCACACAGCGGCAGCGAAACGTCGCCTATACCCATTCTGTACAGGTGTGTACCTTCATTTTCTTCAAGATATTTCTTAGTTTTCTGGGCGATATTGTAGAACAGATAGCTGTCTTTAAGTTCGCCGTAAAACATATTTGGTCTAAGCATTGTTATCCTCCTTTTTTATCACAGCAGATACAAATCCTGCAAACAGCGGATGCGGACGGTTGGGACGGCTCTTGAATTCGGGATGATACTGCACTCCAACATAGAAATCCCTGTCTGTCAGCTCAACTGTTTCAACCAGCTCACCGTCGGGTGAAAGTCCGCTGAGGACAAGTCCTCCCTTTTCAAGGGTATCGCGATAGCTGTTGTTCACCTCGTAGCGGTGACGATGTCTTTCGCTTATCTCATTGGAACCGTAACAGCGCTCCATAGTAGTACCCTGCTTTATCTTACATGGGTATGCTCCAAGGCGCAGCGTACCGCCCTTAGGTGCCGAACTGCTCTGGTCGGGCATGAAGTCGATGACCTTGTTTTTGCACAGTTCGTCAAACTCACCCGAATCAGCATCCGCGATACCACAGACATTTCTTGCGTACTCAATTACGGCTATCTGCATACCCAGGCATATACCGAAGAACGGCATATCGTTCTCTCGTGCATACCTTACAGCCTCTATCATGCCCTTTATGCCTCTGGTACCAAATCCGCCGGGAACGATAATACCATTTACTTCAGCAAGGGTCTCAGCAACATTGGCTTCGGTTATCTTTTCCGAATCTATCCAGCGTATATCTATATTCACACCGCAGGAATATCCCGCATGACGCAGTGCTTCAGCAACTGAAAGATAAGCATCGTGGAGCTCGGTGTACTTGCCCACAAGACCTATCCTTACAGTCTTGTCGATACTCTTGATCCTCTCTACCAAAGCTTTCCATTCACCCGTAGCGGATGGCTTCGCATCTATTCCCAGTCTGTCGCATACCACCTGTGAGAAATTGGAGCTTTCCAACATCAGCGGTGCTTCGTACAAACATGGCAGCGTTATGTTCTCGATGACACATTCGGGCTTCACGTTGCAGAACATAGCTATCTTGTGGAATATCTGCTCCTCCAGGGGTCTGTCGCACCTCAGCACTATTATGTCGGGATTGATGCCCATGCCCTGCAATTCCTTTACGGAGTGTTGTGTCGGCTTGGATTTATGTTCATCCGAACCGCTGAGAAAAGGGACTAATGTAACGTGTATGAACAGACTGTTCTCTCTGCCGACTTCAAGGGATATTTGTCTTACAGCTTCAAGGAAAGGCTGTGATTCGATATCACCGATAGTTCCACCAATCTCTGTTATTATAACATCAGCATCAGTCTTTTTTCCCACACTGTATACGAAGTCCTTTATCTCATTAGTGATGTGTGGGATCACCTGAACCGTCGAACCAAGATACTCTCCCCGCCTCTCCTTGTTGAGAACGTTCCAGTAAACCTTGCCTGTGGTGAGGTTCGAGTATTTATTCAGATCCTCGTCGATGAATCTTTCGTAATGACCAAGATCAAGATCCGTTTCCGCGCCGTCCTCAGTTACATACACCTCGCCGTGCTGATACGGACTCATGGTACCCGGATCAACATTTATGTAGGGATCAAGCTTCTGTGCTGCCACCAGCAGTCCCCTGTCTTTCAGAAGTCTGCCAAGTGATGCCGCGGTTATGCCCTTGCCAAGACCCGATACAACGCCGCCCGTCACGAAAATATACTTTCTCATCATAAAACCTCCCAAAAAAGCAAAAAAAGACAACAATGCCCGAAGAATAACTCCGAACATCATTGTCCTCAAATATCTGTAATATTATAACTCATAATCCCGGATTTGTCAAGTAGTGCAAAAAAATTTTTCTTCCGCCGAAGATAAGTCTTACAAAAATACCGGTAATACTGCCGATAAACGCGCCCTATGAAATATGATATGCTTTCGTTTTTACAATCGATATTATAAAATACAGATATTAAAAACTTATTGATATCTGTAATATATCAAAAAATTAACCTTCAAATAGATTAAGAATTTTCTTGACAAGAAATATTGACTGTGCTATAATTTTTAACAATAAAGACAGCTTACACTAAATCAAGCAATTATATTGATATATTTAAGACATATCACCACATTCTATCAGTTTTTGTTTTAAAATAGCTCAGTGCATTATTGTGGTATATAATAATATTATCATATATATCACAAAATTCCAGTAAATAATAGAAAACTGCAAACGTAAATCAAAGGATCTCGTTTGCTGTAATATATAAATAAGAACGGGAGGAATAAGAAATGTCAAGACCAAAACCGATAACCCAAAGACTACTGTCAGTATTGTCATCAGCGGCACTTGCAGCATCCTGTATGGCAGCCGCTTGCGGAGAGATGCCTGTGACAACTGCACACGCTCTTGAAACAGGACAGGTATCTAACCCAATAATATGGGCAGATGTTCCCGACCCTGATATAATAAGGGTCGGTGATACTTACTATATGGTAAGTACTACCATGTACTTCAGCCCCGGCGTGCCTGTTATGAAATCGAAAGACCTTGTATCATGGGAGATATGCTCCTATGTTTATGATACCATGGCTGACGGTGCTAAGCAGACGCTTTCAAACGGCCAGCATGACTATTCTCACGGTTCATGGGCTGCAAGTCTGAGATATCATAAAGGAACGTTCTATGTATTTTTCGGAAGCTACGGCACGAACAAGTCATATATTTACAAGACAAATGATATCGAGAGCGGCAGCTGGACAAAAAGTGAGATAAGCGGTATGTACCATGATGCTTCTATCCTTTTCGATGACGACGGAAGAAACTATCTCGTTTACGGCGGCGACGGCAATATCAAGATCAAGGAGCTCAACTCCCAGATGACAGGATTTGCATACGGCGCACAGGAGCGTACTATCATCAGGACAGGTCTTTCGGGACTTGCGGGCGAGGGCGCTCATGTACAGAAAATAAACGGCTGGTACTATGTATTCCTTATAGCATGGCCAAGCGGCAGCAAAAGGATCGAACTTTGCTACCGCAGCAAGAGCCTTACCGGAACTTTTGAAGGCAAGACCGTACTGGATTCGGGACTCGGCACCTACGGTTCAGGAGTGGCTCAGGGCGGTATAGTAGATACACCCGACGGTGATTGGTACGGACTTCTTTTCCAGGATCATGGTGCGGTCGGACGTATACCTGTTCTTGTCCCTGTTACTTGGCAGAACGACTGGCCGATCATGGGTGTAAACGGCAAAGCACCTGTAGTACTGGATATTCCCGGTGATCACAAAGGCACACAGCTTGCCGTGGATGACGAATTTGTTTACAGCAATAATAAGCTTAAACCTGAATGGCAGTGGAACCATAACCCTGACAACAGGTACTGGTCCCTTACCGAAAGACCCGGCTGGCTGCGCCTTAAAAACGGTTACACAGCAAAAAGCATAATGAATGCCAGAAATACACTGACCATGAGAACAGAAGGTCCCTCCTGTTCCGGCATTATAAAAATGGATGTATCCAATATGAAACCGGGCGACTATGCAGGTCTTTCAGCTTTCCAGTATAACTACGGAAATGTAGGCGTGCGTATTACAGACAGCGGTGAAAAAAAGATCTACATGGCTACAAATGGCAATTACGGCGGAAACGATGTAATGAACAGCGCTGACAAGATACAGGAAGAAGTATCATTCAGCGGAAGTACTGTATTTTTAAAAACAGAATTTCAGTTCAATACCGTTGACGGGAATTATAACGTATCCAACAACATAGACAAGGTTAATTTTTATTACTCTCTTGACGGTATATCATGGAAAAAGATAGGCAGTCAGCTGAGTATGACCTATGATCTCAAACTTTTCACAGGATACAGAAATGCTATATTCAGCTACGCTACAAAGTCAACAGGCGGTTTTGTTGATGTTGACTATTTTGACTATGAACGCGCTGAGTGGAATCCGCCTTCCGTAGTTGAACCTGATGCGGACGGCTACCTGCTCCATGATACTTTTGAAAACGGCATTGGTAAATGGTCTGCAAGAGGCGGCTGTACAGCTGCTGTAAGTACTGATTCAAAATACAGCGGATCATACTCATTAAGTCTTTCGGAAAGAACTGCAGCATGGAACGGCGGAATGAGATCATTGAGCACCAATATATTCGTACCGGGCAAAAGCTATGCGTTCAGCGCCTGCTTTATAAATCGGGAAGGTCCTGACACTGCAGAATTCAAGCTCACATTACAGTACGATCTGAACGGTCAGACAAATTATGACAAGATAGCTCAGGAAACAGGCGACCGCGGCAAGTATGTACAGCTTTACAATTCTTCATATACTATCCCATCCGGTGCTACTAATCTTGTGCTGGTAGCTGAGACCACCGAGGAGAACTGTGATTTCTATATTGATGAAGTTATTGCTGCTCCCGCCGGAACAAAGATAGATGCACCTTCCGCATCAGTATCACAAGGAAACACTTCCGGAAACGAAACAAGCAGCTACATTTTCCATGATACTTTTGAAAACGGTACAGATGACTGGTCTGCAAGAGGCGGATGCACAGCTGCTGCAAGCTCCTCTGCCAAGTATAAAGGCTCCAAATCACTCAGCCTTTCGGGAAGGAGCGGAGCATGGAACGGCGGACAGAAGTCCCTGAGCACAAGTGCATTCGTACCGGGCAAGAGCTACACATTCAGTGCCTGCTTTGCAAATCTTGAAGGTTCAGACACCACTGAGTTCAAACTAACATTACAGTACGACCTGAACGGCGAAACGAAATATGACAAGATAGCACAAGCTTATGCCGACCGAGGAAAATTCGCACAACTGTACAATCCTTTGTACACTATCCCAAGTGGTGCCGAGAATCTTGTTCTCGTGGCAGAAACCACACAGGAGCTTTGTGATTTCTATATAGATGAGATCATTGCTGCCCCTGCAGGCACTAAGATCAAAAGATCTGCAGCACCAGTAACAGGCGATGTTGATCTTGACGGAAATATCACGATAAAGGATCTTATAGAACTCAAAAAAGGCATGATCAGGGGTATAAACAACAGTGCTGCAAAATACAATGCTGATATAGACCGCAGCGGTGCTGTTGATGAAAACGACGAAGCCCTGCTCAGGTCATATCTTCTGGGTGAGATCAAAGAATTTCCTGTAATAAACACACATCTTTCAATGAAGGATTTCACCGCAAAGGTCCAGAACGGTATAGTTGAAAAAGAGCCTGATTCAGCAAATAGTTCAAAGAATGGTGTAGCTTACGGTGAGATACTGAAAAAGAGCTACTATTCGACCACCTGCAACAGACAAAAGGACGTAAATATCCTTCTGCCCCCGAACTATGATCCCAACAAGCAATATCCCGTAATGTACATCCTTCACGGCTACTATGAGGGTATCGACAGGATGCTCACAAAAGGAAATGCCGATATGCATACCCGCGAAATGATAGGAAATGCTATTTCAGAAGGAGCAGCCAAGGAAATGATCTGCGTATTCCCTGATGTATTCTCAAGTCCTACCCTGAGATCCTGTACAGGTATGGATGAAACAAACAATCAGGCATACGATAACTTCATAAACGATCTGACCAAGGATCTTATGCCATATATTGCAAAAAATTTCAGTATCAAAACAGGTAAGGACAATACTGCTATCACAGGCTTCTCAATGGGCGGACGTGAATCGCTCCTGATCGGAATGAAGCGCCCCGACTTATTCGGCTACATCGGTGCGATATGCCCTGCTCCCGGAGTATCAGGTTCATTCAGATGGAGCGGTGATGATCAGCCCTACTTCCTGATGATAACTGCCGGCAGCGACGATAAGACCGTTTATGACAATCCCAAAAACTACCACTCCAGCTTTGAAAAGAATGGTGTGCCTCATATATGGCACTATGTAAACGGCGGCTATCACGGAGATAACTGTATAAGAGCTCACCTCTATAACTTCTTCCGCATAGCTTTCAAGAACTGATACTGTTTCAAATGATAAAAAGCTCTGACTCATTTTGTCGGAGCTTTTTTATGTGCAGAAAAAGCTGTACCAAGATACCAGTTAACCCGCGCATCAAAACACTTTACTTGAAGATATTATTGTGGTATAATTATCCAAGGACGGCAAACTTAGTAAACTGATATAACGATCACTCAGTTGCTTATCCGCTTGAATAACTGATACTGATCTGAAAGGTTGTGGACGATATAAAAGTTTTTGATTTCGATAACACCCTATACCACGGCGAAAGTTCGGTGGATCTTGCGTTTTATATGATACGCAGAAACAAAAGGATACTGCTGTATGTACCATCGATACTGATAAATCTGGCTAAGTACAAGATGTGTCTTGTGGACAAGGAAAAAGCAGAACAAAGCATAAACGAATTTCTGAAAATAGCTGTCAAAGACAAGTACGAAGCTGCTGATATTGTAAAATGCTTCTGGAAAGAGAACAGCCACAGACTGGATAAAAATATGATAAAACGCATAAGCAAGGACGATGTTATTATAACAGCAGGTCCTGATATGCTTATTGACGGCATAAGGGACAAACTAGGTACTGATAATATACTCAGCAGCGTTATCGACCCCGACAAACGTGAGATGATATATTTCAACTTCGGTGAGAACAAAGCCAGACGCTACAAAGAAATTTACGGTGACACCCCCATCGACAGCTTCTACACCGATTCATTCAATGACAAGCCCCTTATGAAGCTTGCTGACAAGGTATATATCGTCGAAAAAGGCAGACTGAAAAAAATGACTGAGCAAAGCAGAGCAAGGCTCTGAAAAACGCAATTCGTTATTTATACATAACAGACAGACCGATATCTGACTGAATAGATAAGATCCCCTAAGAGTTTATACGAAAAATGAGATCGTGTAAAACTCCGAGGGGATCATTTTTTTGACCGCTGATTATCAGATAGTACTGTTACGGTAGCTGTTCGGTGTACTTCCCGTTAAGCGGCGAAACTGACGCATGAAATACTTTTCATCCGTATAACCGCATTTGAAAGATATCGCAGGTATACCTATTACAGTAGACAGCAAAAGGTATTTCGCCATTGAGATACGGCTCATGATCAGATCCTGATGAAAACTTATACCAAAAATATCTTTGTATGTTGCACGGAAATGACCGTAGCTCAGCTGAAAATCACGGCAGGTCTTCTGTGCGTCCCATTCTTTCCCGGGCTCACAGTACATGGAGTTCCTTACCTGAAGATAGTCTTTATAGTATGCGTGATGACGTTTATCGGAAAGCTTTCCTATCTTGATCTTGATATCTTCGCTGAGTCCGGATATACTCTCATCGCTGCCATCATCCGCCGTGACCAGCCTTGATGCCATAAATAGAGTATCCAGTCCTCTCTCGTATATAAATCGGAGAATGAGATATGAGTATCTCCAGCTTATCCATGATAATTGCAATATCATCATCCGTCATTCCACCACCGGCGGCAAGGATATACTGCTTATCAGAAAGCTTTCCGCAGAAACCATTGATATCAGCAGCAATACGGTTAAGACATTCTGCGATCTCAACATCAAGCCTTACGGAGAGATTTTTCTTATCGATACGGCTATCATCGGAAAAGATACCTGTGCGTATCATAATAAGAGGAAGCTTTTCCTTATCGTTCAGCTTTTTGCAGGCGTTGTCAAGCTCATTTATAAAACCCTGTTTGTTGTACAGACCTGTAGCTGTATCGTGATACTCTGACAGATTAGTGCATTCAAGGAGGGTGTTTATATCGTTTTTCATACGAAGCACCTGAAGTGCATTTACAGTAATTTTGAGCCATTCTATCATTACAGGATCATATGAGCCGGGTGTGGTGTACTGAAAAATAAAATGCCCGAACTCCTTGCCCTCTGAAAACAACGGTGCAAAGAAAAGAAACTTTTTATCTCCTGCGCCCGTAAGTTCTGCAGGAAAAAGCTGACCCCTTGTAAAAACCGCAGGATCGTCGGAACCGTATTCGGGACTGATGATACGGTAGCATATCATAGGTTCATTGTTTGAATACTCTTTTACAGAGGACTTGTGCGACCGTGAACACCAATCCTCATGAAGACAAAGGTATATTCCCGAAACATTTCTTATCAGGTAGGAGAAATCCTGAAGGGTGCGTATATAGTCGGATATAGAGCGGCAGGTAACAGACTGCTGTTCAAAGTTGCCAAAGAAATTCAGATCGTTATACAGTTTCATCTGTCTTATCTCAACCAGTTCGTCTCGGAGATATCTTTTCTCTACCCCGCACGAGCAGGTATCACCGCAGATCATGCAGCCCGAAATACTTATATCTTCCATAGGCGCCCCTGTAAGCTTTGAATATATCATCGCTACTGCTTTTGCGCCTATAGCTGCGCGGTTGCGCTGATAGGTGGTCAGTACGGGAGAGTGATATATCCTTTCACCGATATGCTCATACCCTATAACAGTAAGATCCTCAGGTATATTCAGATCATGATCTAACAATTTATCCAGCAGTCCGAATGCCATATAATCATTGGCACATATCACAGCCTGAGGAAGTCTGCGGTTTCCGCTCAGGTATTCCTCCGCAAGATTTTCACCTGTGTTATTCCAGAAATTGCCATATATAATATTCTCATCGCCAAACGGCAATCCCCGCTCCTCCATGATCTTCCTGACACCTTCAACACGCAGACGGGAAGTTTCAAACTCCTCGGGACCTGTTATGATATCTATATCCTTTATCCCGTGTACATCCGTAAGATGACGGGCGATATTCATAAGATCGCTCCTGACATCAGTATTTATACAGGTGTATCCCTTTACCTCAGCATCGGTTATCACGATAGGTATATCAAGACCTTTTATATGTTCATATATCCTTTCTCGCAGATTGGGAAAGATAAGTGACTCAGATGTGATTATCACTCCGTCAAGGCGTTCTGAGCGGACAAGCTCATATATCTTGTTTTCCACCTCAACGTCTGCAAAATACTCCACGAAGTTATATACATTTGAAAATACAGCGATATCTATGCCAAGCTCATCAGCTTTTGAAAGTATGCCTTTGAGCAGCTGCCGCTGTTCACTCTGTGATGCCCGGGCTGTTATCACGCCTATGAGCGGACGATGATCATTACTCATGTTCAACTCCTTGATATGTGATCGGTTTTAATTAGAGGTCATGTAATACGCATATAATTGATTACTAATTCTTATTATAGCACATTAATTACAAAATTCAATATATAATCTTCATTTTTTTCACCAAATCTGCAGATTTTAGGTTGAAATATATATGCCGATTGTTGTACAATATAGTTAGAAAAAATAACTATATGTTATTTTCGGTTATTCATTTTTTTCAAACGTCGATCGACAAAAATGATCTATTAAGGAGATGAGCATCTTATTATGAAGAAGCATAAGAAAATTCTGGCATCACTGATGGCTCTCAGCTGTCTGACAACAGCTATGCCACAGTTTACTGCTCCTGTTTACGCACAGGAAGTAGTTTACGACAGTTTTGAGATCAACTATGATGGTTGGCACGGCACAGACACCTCGATAGAACTTACTGCTATTGATAACGGCGGTTATGATTCTTCAAGAGGTATGAAGGTCACAGGACGTACTTCAACCGAAGACGGTGCAGCTTCATCAAAGGGACTTTACCTTTTCGGTGGAGTTAAGTACGATTATTCCATGCAGGTATTAAGTGAAAAGGATACCACATTCAGACTTGATCTGAAGTACATTGATGAAGAGACAGATGAAGTGACTGTTGTAACTCTTGACGAAAAGAAAGTCAAGGGCGGCAAGTGGGCTGAACTTACAGCAGATTACAAGGCACCTGAAAACACATACGAATATGAACTGACTCTTACTAACGATAATACTGACGATTTCATCTTTGATGATGTCAAGGTAACTGCCGAGAAGTCAGCTGCTATAGCTGCAGCAGCTCCTTACGGAAAGGGTCTGAAGGATGAGTTTGCTGACTATTTCCGTGTAGGTAATATCCTGAACGGAAATACAGTTAATAATTCCGCTATCAAAGGCATAATGCTCAAAGATCACAATGCTATCGAGTGCGAGAACGAGACTAAACCCGATGCTACTATCGTTCAGAGCGGTTCTTCTGATACCAATGTAAAAGTGTCTCTCAGCCGCTGCGCTTCTATACTTGATTTCTGCGCAAAGAACAATATCGCTTTCCGTGGTCATACACTGGTATGGCACAGCCAGACTCCCGAGTGGTTCTTCAAGCAGGGATTCAATAACAACAACGGCTATGTAAATTCCTACACTATGGATCAGCGTATGGAAAGCTACATCAAGAATATGTTCAATGCTTACGCTACACAGTATCCTTCTGTAAACCTTTACGCTTATGATGTATGTAACGAGGTAATATATGACGGAACTGCCAATAACGGTGGTCTGCGTCCTACCAACGGCACTAACGGACAGAACGGTTCCTCTGCATGGGTAAGAGTTTACGGAAATAACTCATTCGTTGAAAAGGCATTCACTTATGCAAGAAAGTATGCACCTAAGGGATGCAAGCTCTACTACAACGACTACAATGAGTTCGCTCGTGATAAGAAAAACTGCATAAAGAATACTATACTTGTTCCTCTGCACAACAAGGGTCTGCTGGACGGTATGGGTATGCAGTCACATATTGATTGCAGTGCATACAATTCTTGGGGTTCAACTCAGGAATACCTGGCTGCAATGGATGACTACCTCAGCCTGGGTATAGATGTACAGGTAACTGAGCTTGATATCTCCCGTGATGGCGGAAAGTTCTCGGATCAGCAGCAGGCTGATAAGTACAAGGCTATTTTCCAGCACTGTGTTGACGTAAACAAGAGCGGCAAGTACAAGGGCAAGGTAACACTTGTTCAGGTATGGGGTCCTAACGATAATAACTCCTGGGTTGGTAAGAATAATCAGGGCAAACCTAACTATCCTCTGCTTTATGATGGAAACAATCAGCCCAAGACCGCATACAACTACATAACTTCTATCATCCCCGACAGCCAGTGGGGCGATGGTTCCAAGTTCAACGGCGGCGCTGAAGTTAAGCCTATTGAGCCCAATCAGTACGGCTGGTACTTCAATTACGGATTTGAAGGTTCTACCGACAACTTCAATTCAAGAGGTGCTGCAAGCATAGCATCCAGCACCAATACTGCATTCGTCGGAAACAGCTCACTGTATGTATCAGGCAGAGAAAGCGCTTGGAACGGTGCTTCTTATACACTTGATACTCGCGCATTCAAGGCAGGTACAGAATACAGCTTCAGTGCTATAGTAAACTACCTTGAAGGTCCTTCTACCGATAAGTTCCATTTCACAATGCAGTATGACGATGCAAGCGGTACTACCAACTACACCAAGATCGCTACCGAAACTGTAACAAAGGGTCAGTGGACACAGCTTGCTAACAGGAATTTCAAGATACCCGATGGCGCATCAAATGTTCAGATCTATGTTGAAACAGACAGCTCTACCACTTCATTCTACGTTGATGAAGTTATAGGTGCAGTTGCCGGTACAGGCATCAAGGGACCCGAAAAGACTAATACAGATCCCGATCCTGATCCTCAGCAGACCTACGGCGATACTTATCCTCAGAATATCAGAGTGAACTACAGCGCTCAGTATCATCAGATACAGTTTACATGGAGCGCAGTTTCCAATGCTCAGAACTACGGTATCGCAGTTTATCTGGCAGGCAAATGGAGAGTTCAGACTCAGTCTATCTCCGGTTCTACTCTGTCATATGTAACTCCTAAGAACCTTACACCCGGCATGAGCTACAAGGTAGCTATCGCTGCTAAGGTCAACGGCACATGGGATGTTGCAAATGCGATCAGGAATGCAGTTCTTGTAACAGTTATCTGACAGATAGACTAACTCATTTATCTGAATAAAAAGACTAAGAAGAAAGAATAACGAATAAATGGTATGCCATATTATTCAATGTTATTCTTTCTTCTTTTTTAGGTATAAAACAAACGATGTGCGGTAGGCTGATATCATCTGCTGTTGAGCCGCCAAAACAGTCACTACCGTTATTCAGACCACTGTATATCTATACGTTAATTGGTCAGTTCCCTTAGACCTGCTTTATCTATGATACGGATCCCTTTTCTGGAAACTTCGACCAGACCTTCCGATGACAGATATTTCAGCGTTCTTGATACGACCTCACGGGCAGAACCGATGTATCTGGCGATCTGCTCATGGGTCAACATGATCTCATCGGTTTTGTTACGTGCTGCTTCATCTATCAAAAATACTGCAAGCCTCTTATCCATACTCATAAATAATATCTGCTGCATTACCCACATCACATCCGAAAACCTGCTGACAGCGGTTTCAAGAGAAAAGATACGGATATCCTTATACTTCTTTGAAAGAGTATCGAACACTGAACCTCCTATTATGATACACCGGCTGTTTTCTTCAGCATCTATAGACACATCAAAGGTAATGCTATCCAGAACACATGAAGCCGACAGCATACATATATCGCCCGGGAACAATCGATAAAGCGTGATATCCTTTCCGTGTTCAGATAGGATATACACCCGCAGACAGCCGGATCGAACGATTATCACACCTGAACAATCCTGTCCTCTGTGTATGGTTTCGCCTGCGGTGAACGAATGTGAAACAGTGTTTTCGAATATCAAACTTCGGTCAGATTCTTCTATACCGTCCCAGAACGGCAGCAACGTCTTTAGTATCTCCTGCGTTGATCCCACGGAAATGCCCCCTTATACTTTATTGTATCAAGTATACCACAATAAAGTATGTTTTTCAACACTAAAGGACGCATCTCACGAAAGAAATGCGTCCTTATAGTTATTTGCATTCTGTGCATATATAGGGAGGGACCGATCTGTCATGTATGACTGACTCGTACAACCGCCAACCTCCTGCAAGATTATAGCACGAATATCCATGACCTTCAAGTATTCGGCAGGCAATATAACTGCGCAATCCGCTGTGACAATGGATATACACAGGTCTGTGTTCGGGTATCTTATCGAGCTGATCTCTCAGTTCATCAAGAGGAATGTTAATAAATCCCTCTATCATACCTCTTGCAGTTTCCTTCTTGGTCCTCACATCAAGCAGTGTTACACTGCCGTCACGCGGCAAAGCTTCAACATCATGCCAGAAGAACTGCTTCATTTTACCGGTTATGATATTTTCAGCAACAAACCCTGCCATATTTACAGGATCCTTGGCACTTCCAAACGGAGGAGCATAACAAAGTTCCATTTCTGTCAGATCTGTAACTTTTGCGCCAAAGCGTACAGCAGCTGCCAGAACATCCATGCGTTTGTCAACACCGTCAAAGCCGACTATCTGCGCTCCTATCAGCCGCAGCGATCCTTTTTCCCAAAGTATCTTTACAGACATATTCTTTGCTCCGGGATAATAGCTTGCGTGAGAAGCAGAATAAGTGTAGGTCTTATCAAAATCTATGCCTGCTGCTTTTGCACGTTTTTCGTTTATACCCGTTGTAGCGACAGTCATATCAAACAGCTTTATAATTGAAGAACCCTGCGTACCCTTGTATTCAGAAGGAAAACCTGCGATATTATCAGCAGCTATGCGTCCCTGCTTATTTGCAGGACCTGCCAGCGGGATAAAGGAAGGCTCACCTGTCACAAGATCAGTTACCTGTACAGCATCACCGACTGCATAAATATCAGAGAAATTAGTTTGCATCTGTTTGTTGACGATGATATTTCCACGCTGATCAGTGTTTATACCACAGTCCTTGGCGAGAGATGTTTCAGGATGTACGCCAACGGAAATGATCACCATATCCGCAGGAATGCTTCCGTTATTGAGAAATACCTCTTTTTCCGTTATCTTTGTCACGCCGCTGCCAAGATACAGACCGATACCCTTTTCACGCAGATAATTGTGAACGTCCGAAGCCATATCTGCATCAATAGATGCAATAAGATGATCGGCAAGCTCCACGATACTTACATCTAGTCCGGTATTCACAAGGTTTTCTGCCATTTCCGCTCCTATATATCCGCCGCCCACAACAACTGCTTTCTTCGGTCTCTCAGCTTCAATATACGATCTGATCTTCAGGGTATCGGGAATATTTCTCAAGGTAAAAACGTGCGGTAAGTCAACACCCTCGATCGGAGGCTTTATCGGCTCAGCTCCAGGAGATAATATCAGCTTGTCGTATGAAAGCTTGTATTCCCTATTATTATCAAGCTCACGAACAATAACGATATTATTATCAGGCTCAATGGCAACAGCTTCATTTCTGACACGTACATCAATATTAAATCTTGCCCTGAAGCTCTGTGGTGTCTGCAAAGTGAGCATACTCCTGTCCTTTATCTCACCTCCGATAAAATACGGCAGTCCGCAGTTAGCAAATGATATATGCTCCCCACGCTCCAGAATTATTATTTCGTCCTGCTCACGCAATCTGCGAAGTCTTGCAGCAGCAGATGCTCCGCCTGCTCCCCCGCCTATAATAACTGTTCTCATTATCTGACCTCCTTATGTTTAGTTTTACATATCAACTGTGTCATTGTTCCCATAGGACAGTATACACACCATGACCGTGGTTTAAACAGTATCATCGTAAAAAATCCGAGAACTGTGGATGTCAGCATAACACTGTAAAAACCAAAAGCAAATTGTGCAACGCCGTCTGAAAAAAGGGTCCCATGATATGCCCAGTGCCACGGCAGCCTGAACGTCCATAGCAGTGTGACTTTCTGTGCAAGAGTTGTTTCTCCTGCAAAAACAAGATAGGTATTCCATAACATCAGGAAAAACATGGCAAAAAAGAATATCAGGAAACCATATCTAAAGATCTTTGACTTCATCCATTTTGGCATATCATGTTTGCGAGATAATCCCAAGCGTCCTCCCAATAGTGAGAACAACTGACCTCTGCCGCAGTATTTATTACAGTACGCCTTATTTCCCTGTCCGATAGATATTACAAGCGGAAGCACGAAGCATATCAACCCGAGCCATGCAAAGAGGATATTAAAAAGCCCCAGAAAAAGATACGTCAGTGAGAAAATCCAGAGATAGTCATACCATTTCTTTTTCATTACTGCACCTCCCGGAGTCCTATGATACTAGCAGGACATTCCTTGACGCACTTTCCGCATCCGACACATAGATTTTCGTCAATCACAGCAAATATACCTTTAGGTACACTTATCGCCGTTTTTGGACATGCCTTGACACAACATCCACAGGCAACACATTGTTCTTTATCAACTACCGCTTTGCGTTTCATATAGCATCCCTCCTGAGTATATGATAACACAAGCGATGGTTATTTTCAGTGAGTTAGTCACAAAAGTGATCTAATAATAATAGTATGCCCCGAAACACATATATACATTTCGGGGCAGGTCTATAAATATATCAGAAATTCCTTACGCCTTTGACCTTAGCCGCCAGCTTTGAGATATCAGTAACATTCAGCGAACCGTTTGCGTTAACATCCGCAACTTTCTGCTCATATCCGCCAATACTCTTTACGCCCTTGATGTGAGCAGCTGCCATTGAAACATCAGTAACATTTATCACTCCGTCTCCGTTGACATCTCCCTGCTTACACAGATAAAGATCCGCAGCAAGTTTATCAGCAGGATCCAAAATGATGGTGCGTGGGATAAAACCTTCGGATGTCAGTTCGATCCTGTGTTCCTTTGCCAATGTCGGAAGATTGAAAGTATGGTGCTGTGGTGTTACAGTTGCGCTGTAATTGAGTTCGTCATCCACAAACACTTCCATGTTCATTCGGTAAGCATCACTGACCTTTATACGCATTGAGTTGCTTGTGCTTCTGTAGCCGCCGCTGACTGCATAATAACGTATCAGAGCATTGTTGTAATTTGCCTTTACATAGGATTTCAGATCGAAGGGTCTCCATTTATCATCGGGAAGAAGGATCTCCCAGCCCTGCTCAGTTATCTCGCCTTCGCACTCCACATCGACAACCTCATTCATCTTCAGCCTGCTGCCGATCTTCGCAGTGATAGTGTCAGCCAGCGGATGGATGAAAGGTGCTTTAGGCGAATATTTAGTCATGTTGAAAGCACGGTCTGCAACCGTTATGGTGTAGTCGGTAAGATCGGTAACATCATACTCAAACACCATTTCTCCGTTCTCATCGGCTGATGATGGAACAACATCGAAGAACCCCTTATTTATACTACTTTCACCGGACAGATATGCTTTCAGCATATCATCGAAGTAAGCGGGTGTTGACTTTGTAAATACCTTATCCTGTTTGGGTATGACATCAATGTAGTGTATATTGCTGACTAATGCCTCAAACGCCGCAGTGAGCATTTTCGGTTTGATCTGTACGTCATCAGATCCATTCGTAACCTTTCCATTTCCGTTACCTATTATGTATACACCATCGAGTCTTTCATCTTTCGCCTTTAAGCTGAGTATCTTTCTGCCGTTTTTCTCGGTAAGCCTGATATCACTAACAACAGGAGCTTTGGTATCAACGGTCATTGTGAATTCGTGCTCTTCTTTTCTGCCGTTTGTATTATCTGCTTTTATGACGATTTCGGACTTTACGCTGTATCTACCGTCATCCAGCGGTACTTCGACCACGCTTGTGCATTCGTTTATACTATCGTTGACCAAAAACATATATGTCGTATGCACAACCACATTTCCATCCTTGTCGATAACATCAATGTAATTCTGACATGAGTCACGATATACATAGTAACTGTAACTCATTACATCAGCAAGTCCGTCACCGTTAGGTGAATAACAGTACTCATACTTAGCAGCATCCATACAAGCCTTTTCATAAGCTTCTACAGCAGCCTTGTCATCTTCTGTATCATTTGCCCCCGGCATTGTCTGTGCTCTGATAAGTTCAGCCAGCGATACACATGAAGGCAATATTATTCTTTTACTGCAGATATTTGAGAACATAAAGTTGGATTCTTTTGAAGCATTTTCAGCATTCATTTCTCCCTCTGTAATAGGAAGACCATACCAGTCGCCGCGATAACCGACTATAGGTATTGATATATCACAGCACTGTACCGAACCCGAAAGACAGATATATCCGTCAACGAACCAGCCGTTTGTGAACACCTCATCCTTTGCAGCCGCATTATCAGCGTCAATCTCTGCAGTTATGGTGAATGTCTTTTCATCTCCTGCCTCTATTGCCAGCATATCATCGGGTAATACAGCGTTTACCTTAAGTGCTTCGGGCACATAATCTATCATACCATTTTCATCAACTTTGTCAGTTGTGAATTCTGCATAGGCATCTGTGAACATGACCGTTTTATCGGATATGTTTTTCATGGTCACATCAAATGTGAAGCTGTTACCATCTATCTCACCCTGACTTATGCACGCCTTGCCGCCGCTGCCTGTCATGATGACTTTTGTTTTCTCCAGATTAGTCATATTGACCATACCTGCTCCCTGCTTTCTGGGACTCTGGTATACATCGTCTATATTAAGTGGAGTTGCACTGTTCATCATAACATTCTTTATCATCTGAACTCTGTCAGCACCGCTGACATCAATGCCGTTCTTATCAAGCCAGTTTGAAGCGAGCGCCGCACAGCCTGCAACATACGGTGATGACATCGAAGTACCTCTCATTGCAGAATAACTGCTTGTTCCATCGCACCCTGCTGATTTAAGGATACCGTATCCTGCTATTTCAGGCTTTATTTCAAAATTTCCCGGTATGCCAGATGATGTGAAATCACACAAGTGTGTTTCCGTACCGATAATTTCACCAGGCACATCAAAATCTATACGCTTGTTTTTCGCTTTTATCATTTTCTGGGCAGTTTTGTTGTCGATCTCAATCAAATAACATATGCGTAGAAAATCATCAGGATCAACTAACACTTCTTCACCCATACTGTCAAAATAAATGATACCGTCAGCTTGAGTTGCTGATATACGGTCATTGATATTTTTCATATCCTTACGATCATATCCCGCATAGTCCAGCAGCACTAATTTTCCTTTTAGTTTGTCAGTATAATTATTGTTATCAAATTCTGTTGCCTTGCCGCAGTATACATAATCAACTTTTCCCTCTAAGGATAATGCGCTGTGATCAGTGAAATACAGCTTGGTACCGTCAGGCAAAGCAAACATACTTGCGTAATTCATATGTGCCCATCCTGCCGCAACAGAAAATGCACTTTCCATACTTGCAGGCGAACTAATGGTACTTACATCTGCATGATCCGGTGTATGAAAAGCAGTGCCCGAATTTCCTGCAGATGCCACTATCATAACACCTGCCTCTAATGCGGTATCGAATACCTCATCGAATATCTTTTGTAATTTTTGTGACCGCGTTCTTCCACCGAAACTCATATTGATCACATCAGCACCCAGCTTAACAGCATCTTCAACTCCGGCTACTATAGCATCATCATTTAATGAAGAATTATCTTCATCGGATGATGCTTTGAAAAATATCAGCTGTGAATCGGGAGCTGTACCGTGGATCGGCTTTCCGTTATTTTCTGCTCTGTTGCCTGCCGCGATACCCGAAACGTGCGAACCATGATACATAATATTACGACTGCGCTTTACCGAGTACAGATTTTTCTCATCAGCATAGTTGACCGCAAAAGGGACCTTGCTGCTGCGAAATGCCTTTTCGGGGTCTATATCGTGGCTCAATCCCTTGGTATTTATGATGTCCACCACATCTTCATAGCTTAGTTTGGTCTTGATATCATCAGCCAGCGGTTTGAACATATCATGATCGATATTCAGTTCGGTATCTATTACCGCGATAACTTTACCCTCACCTGTCAACCCTGTATCTTCCAGAAAATTGTCAAGACCGCTCTCAGGGTTCGCGGTTTCAAGCTCAGGTACCATAATGGATCCGGATAATACCACATCATCAACGTTGTACATTCTTCCTATGTCATCGATAATACTTTCGGGCACCGTGCATGAGAAACCGTTGAAAATCGTATCATAAGTGAATTCCTGCTCTGCATCTGGGTACAGTTTCTGTACCGCCGCAAATACATTCATACGCTCATTTTCCAGTTGTATTCTTCTGCACTGTGCCGCCTGTGTATCCAGATAATCGATACCAACACCTTCATTATCAGCAAGTATGGGATCACCTTTCAGCTTAACTATCACTTTCAACTGTTCGTCATCTGAATAATCGTGTTTTTGAGGCAGTACGTCTGCTGCCGCAGGTACTACAGTACTTAAAAGTACTGTCATAGCGGAAGCAAGCCCTGCTATACGTCCTATAGTTTCCTTCTTCTTCAAAATAATTATCCTTTCATTTATTATTTGTGTGACCTTCTGCATATATAATACATTTATAAAGTCCAGATCCTTGCATTAATATTGTAAATTTTTTTAGTTCATGCCGTTTCTCAACAAATATCATGGTATACACATCTGTGCCTGAAGATCACACTTCTGTTCTTCATATTTTTGATCGTCAGGATAACCCGCTTATCCCCGACCTTGAAAAACTGAGTATGCAGTCCGATTGCGTGGTGCCAAATATATCCTCTCCCCATACAAGCCATATCTCACCGCAAGGCGTGTCTTTCCAGAGTCCTCCTAAATATCCGTTACTCTCAGGAGTGAATTTTGCCGTAGGCTCGCCATACTTTTCCTGCAGCAGCGTGTAAAGTCTGTCATAGCTGTCCTTACATTCAGACGCTGAGGGATCACCGTCCTCTGAAGTATTCAGATCGGGATTTTTATTAAAGCCAACTGTGTATACTGTCTTGTCATCACGATCATAGTCAAAAGTCACGCTGTAAAACTTCTCTCCAAGTACCGAAACACCGTTATTGTAATCAAACCGATCTTTCAGGTATATCTTTTCAAGAGCGTTCATATATTCTCCAAGTTCAGTTAGATTTGCACCGTCACCCAAAACACTCTTTAAAAACTTCGCCGCAGTATCATATTCGCAGGAATAGATCTTTTCCGGGAAGGATTCAAACAAAGCTATTTCATCAGCAGTAAAATCAACATAATTTACCGGGTTTTCTTCATCTGCCAGCGACAATGTTTCGTTCTCATCAAGCGAACTGTCCTGTGGTATGCTTTCATCTGCTGCACTGCTTTCCTCAGCTTCGCTGTTTTCCTCCACAACACCGCTTTCTTCCGATAAAGCTACCGTTTCGGCAAAAGAACTGTTCTCTGCTGCCGTACTATCTGCCTGATCTGTCCCCACATCACCTCTGTTTTCATCTACCTTGCCGCAGCCTATAAGTTCCAATGCCGTTACAAATGCAAGCAAACTTAAAATTAATTGTTTTGGTTTCATTATCTTACTCCTCATCTTTTTATAAATGTCATCCTGTGATAAAAAGGATATTAGTCGTACCATTCCACATAATACCCGACAGGAATAAAGCCCTTCTCAAATCGTCCGTCAAATTTCGCTTTTTTTCTGTATGCTCTTCTGAATTCAGAATTGATGAGAACTCTGTCTATAGCACGATCTTTCAAATGTGCTTTGTAATATGAGTCCGTATCGTTATTTGAATACGCATTACACCATTCCCGCCACTCCGACATCATCTCATCTTTTTCATTATCAGTGACAGGTGTTAAATAGTATTCATCAATATATTCATCCAAAGCTTCATCAAATACTCTTTCATAGATACATACTATCCCATTATAATATGCAAGACCTTCTAATGGTCCATCAAACCAATTACTGATACTAATAACTTTTTCCATTAAAGAACCTCATATATATCCCGATCTATCTGATCACAAGATCAAATACGATCTGTATTCCAGCCGCTTTTTAAAGATTTATTAATATATAGTATACCATAACGCTAACTTTTTTTCAAGCCCTGCAGTTCCATGCAATATGGCATTGAGCAAGAAGATTTACTGTAGTAAGTAACATATAAGACCCGGTGTGAGGAGATTTTGAAAACACAGAATACTTATCTAATATTTCTGAATAAAACAACTTGAGATTCTTTTTATACCATTCTGATAAAAAAAGCGGATAGCCATCCGATCGGGATGGTCTATCCGCTTGGTGTTTATAAAATTATGTCGATGAAACCTATCACTTTACTGTAACAGTAACAGCATTCTTGATAGCATTATTAACATCCCACTGACCGTTCACCTTAGCAGCGATAGCTACCTTGTAGGTCTTGCCGGGAGTAAGGTTCTTGGGAGTAGTGTAAATCGTACCGGTGATATTCTGTGTCTGTATTCTCCACTTGCCTGCGAGGTATACAGCTATGCCGTACTTTTCTGCATTCTCAACCTTGTCCCATGTGAATCTTACCTGGTGGTACTGCTCATTGTATTCTACTTTTATGTTTGTGGGGTATGTGAGCGCATTTTCGGAGTTTTCTACTTCGATAGGTAATCGCTTGTAGGTGTTCTTGCCATTATTTTCGATAACTGCATATTCACCGTTTCCGCTAACAACAGTTTCGGGCGAATCAACATTTGCCCAACCTCTTCCATTCGGAAGAAAATCTTCTCTAGTAACCTTTTCGAATTTCTCGCCAAGTGAAATAGTTTTTAGGCTTTTACAATCTTTGAACATTCTATACCTATCTAAGTATCTCCAACCTACCACTATATCAATTACTACCGAATCACTTATCTCAAGTGGTCCATATATTAACTGTTGTGTGTCAAAGTTGCTCAGATCAAGTGATTCCATATTTACACAGCCACTAAACATTTCACTCATGTCTGTCACATTGCTTATATCAAAACTGCTCAAATCAAGTGATGTCAGGTTATCACAACCTTCGAACATGAATCTCATGTCTGTAACCTTGCTTGTGTCAAAACCAGTAAGATCAAGAGATGTAAGTTTTTTACAGTCCTTGAACAATCCAGACATATCTGTGACATTACTGGTATCAAAGCCACTAACATCAAGAGAGATCAGATTCTGACAACCTAAGAACACTCCATACATATCTGTGACTTTGCTTGTATCAAAGCCACTGACATCAAGTGAAGTCAGGCTCTGACAGCGAAGGAACATTCGCGCCATATCTGTCACATTGCTTGTATCAAAACTGCTTACATCAATAGAGTTTAAATTTTCACAACACCAAAACATTACACTTATATCTGTTACATTGCTTGTATCAAAACCACTAACATCAAGTGATGACAGTTTTTTACAGCCTTCGAACATGTGCCCCATATCTGTAACATTGCTTGTGTCAAAGCCACATACATCAAGTGTAGTCAGGTATTCACAACTAGAGAACATTCCTCTCATACTTATGACATTGCTTGTATCAAAACCACTAACATCAAGTGATGACAGTTTTTTACAGTCTTCGAACATGTGCCCCATATCTGTAACATTGCTTGTGTCAAAGCCACATACATCAAGTGTAGTCAGGCATCCACAACTAGAGAACATTCCTCTCATACTTATGACATTGCTTGTATCAAATCCACTGACATCAAGTGTAGTCAGGTATCTACAGCCTTCAAACATATAGCTCATATCTGTAACACTGCTTGTGTCAAAGCCACTGACATCAAGTGAAGTCAGGTATCCACAGCCTTCGAACATATAGCTCATATCTGTAACACTGCTTGTGTCAAAGCCACTTACATCAATAGAGGTTAAATTTCGAAAACACATATACTTTCCCACACTGAACATTCCGGACATATTGGTGACATTGCTGGTATCTACATTTGAAAGGTCAATAGAAGTACAACTAGTATACTCACCAAACAGCCAACTGCTGTCCTCGGGGAAAACCGTTCCCTCTTCAGCTATAATGGATCTTACCATCGACTTATATCTGAGTTCTCTTAATTCATCAGCGTTAACCTCGCCCCTGAGAGTAAGCACACGTTTTTCTTCATCAAAAGAGTAACAGCTGCCCTCAGCAGAAAACGCATGCGCTGTTATACCCGATGCAACGCTGATCGCAACACCACTCGGCACCACAGCCCCACCAAATACCAGGCTCAATGCCAACAGGCCTGAAATGATTTTTTTACTTTTCATGTTTAGTTCCTCCTATATAAAAAACAATTATGCAATCAGTTTAACATGTATGTCATTATTTGTCAATGGATTTTTTAAATCATTTTATGTAATCACAAATTAATCGTTAACATTAATCTTTTTCTTGTTTAATTTTTACCTATTTATCTGTCATCCCGAAAAAAAACTGTACAAAAAATCAGCAGAGCCGAAACCCTGCCGCTTTAATTGATATATCAAACGCTTTACACGTTATGACGTTTGTTTTTTACTGATATTCTTTCAATATCTCAGCTCATTCTATCGTAAATTTATGGGCTGCAAATGAGCATTTTCACCTGTCGAAAATGAAGTTGAGAAGTAACAAAAGACCTCGCAAACTATACGTTTACGAGGTCTTATTGTTACATCAGTTCAAAAAAGATGATTATTTCGAGTGATTAGTCTGTAGTGATATTACAGTACTAAGGCGGTATTACGGGATAAAGTGTTTATACGATTCTACCATCTTCTATAGTTACAACTCTGTCTGCGTACTGTGCGATATCAGGATCGTGAGTTATCATTACTAGAGTATGACCATACTCCTTTACTCCATGGGTAAGTAGCTCTATTACATCTGAGCTTATGGCAGTATCCAAATTTCCTGTGGGTTCATCTGCAAGAACTATCTTAGGTTTATTGGCAAGAGCTCTTGCTATAGCAACTCTTTGCTGCTGTCCACCCGAAAGCTGATTCGGGAATGACATTTCCTTGCCTTCAAGTCCCAGTTCTTTTATGATATTTGCTATGTATTCCTTATCTATCTTTCCACCGTTTATATTTACCGGAAAGGTGATATTCTCATAAACATTGAGTACTGGTATGAGATTGTAAGCCTGGAAAACAAATCCTATCTTTCTGCATCTGAGATCTGACATCAAAGTATCGTCAGCATTTTGGTAATTGAAACCCTCCATGATAACATCACCCGAATCATATCCGTCAAGCCCCCCGATGACATTAAGCAGAGTACTTTTTCCCGAACCGCTTTTTCCAAGTATAACAACGAACTCGCCTTCTTCGATTTCAAGGTTAATATCCTTTAATGCGTGAAAGGAGTTATCACCTGTTTTATAGTATTTGTTTACGTTTTTTAATGAAATAATACCCATGATCATCACTACCTTTCATATATCATTTCTACTATCGAATCTTTTGTACTGCCCTTGATATTGAAATATGCAAACAGTTCTATCGCACCTATGAATATCAGATTTACGAGCAGATATGCAAGTATCGATATTTTTATCTTATCAAACAGTACAAAGGAAATATACACATTTACTATAAGAGAAAGTGGTATACTTATCAGAACCGCTATTAGTGAAAGCACAAGGTTCTCATAGCAGGCTACTGTCCACAGATCTTTAAGTTTCAGACCCATAGCTCGCATAACGCCATATTCCGACCTTCTGCTTGTCATATTTTCCTTGATAGTATTGCTTATTATCATAAAACTGAGCACTATTGTTGCAATAACTATATATCCTGATATGATGATCATACCGATAAGCTGTGATTCAGATTCTGCACGTCCATCGTGAAGATCGGTAACATATACATCAGAAGCTGAAAATGTCATAGCTGAAAGCTCGGACATTGAACGATCCGTTTTGACAAGGAATGCACAGTAGCCTTTGTTTTCCATATTATTGCTTTCTGCCAGCTTTTCATTTATTATTAGAGTATTACTGTTGTGGTACAGCGCATAATTTAACTGGCTGGCAGCAGCAAACCAGTGATCTGGCTTCACAATGAACCTATTATCCGTATCTCGTGAATAGATCTCTACCTCTTTATACTCATTTCCTGATATCAATACTGAAAATGAATCTGATCCGTCATAAGTGATGCCATTGATTTTCGAAAACTGTGTCCAAAGTTCATCGTCATACAGCATCACCTGAAGATTACCGTCTTCGTCCTGTTGTTCTGCTTTGTCCCATGTGTAATCAACAAAACATTTCTCTGTATATACCTTTTCCACCTTATCCGTAGAACGCAGTTGATCCAGATCGGCTTCGTTGAAACTGTTATTTTTACTTTTAAGATCGGTGATATTTGCCTGTATTGAATAATCACTGAAATCGGCTGCGGTCTTGACAGAATTGAAACCTACTACCGCAAATACATTACTTATCACCAGGCATAGCAGAAAGCTAACAGTTAGTGTAACAGTCTGTATGGCGCTCTTTGCAAAGTTCCTTCTAAGATTGCGTATAGCAAGACCAAAAAGATAATTTTTTGAAGAAAACATTTTTGTCTTTTCTGTGAGCATCTTTTTGGTGGCATTGAATGTCCTTATATTTACAGGATTGGTCTTCCTGATTTTAAGTATAAGTTTAAGGCAGGCGATAAATGCCGAAACAAGGGTAAGCAGATAGGTAATCAGATAGGTGGATACTTTCTGTTCTACTTTCATGCTTGCGGCTGTATTTATCAGTGCAGACATTATCTTCTCGGCCACAGCAAGATTAAGCAGTGCACCTGATGCCATACCAATGATCGTTCCTGCCGATACAATTATGAACTGCTCATAGAGAATGAACCGTATGAGCTGCCTGTTGTTTAGACCGATACAGCGCATAGTACCGAAAACACTTATCTTGCGGGCAAAGCTGAGAGTGATCGTGTTATAGACGAATATCGTAAGGCAGACTGCGATTATAAGCGAAAGTAGAAATATACCCAGTGATACCGCCCTGAATGAACCCTCTTCATCGTAATTCGCAGTCTTTTCTTCATTTCGGATAAGCTGTTCGTAGTTGAAATATCTTCTATCTTCGGGAGTCCCATCAACTACGATATCGCTTATAGCATTAACAGCAATGACTTGCTTATCTTCATTGAGGTTTCCTTCCTCTGCTTCGACTGTTATTGAATTGGATTTGCTACATGGCAGACCGTTTTCACTGTAGATATCTGCGGCTGTTTTTAGATTGGTAAAGAAGAAATTTCCCGTATCCATAGTGTCTTTTATTATTCCGCACACTTTGAAAGTTCTGCTGACTTTCAACTGTTTTTCATCGGTCTGATTTGTCAGTGTAAAAACAAGGGTAAGGTCATCGCCTATTTTTAGTTCGGGATTGGATATAGTGTAGCTTTCCTCAACGCATATCTCGTTTTCGGCTGAAGGGTATTCACCGTTTATAAGCGAAGTTTTCTTGAAGTAATCCAGATCACCTTCGTATCCCATAATAACTGATGCTTTCGAGAGGTCATAGTCCATATCGCCAACGTAAATGGTAGAAAGGTATCTGTCAGGCTTATCTTTTCCCATATTACTGAACTTATCATTTATAGCTGTAAGTTCATCATAACTAAGATCAACCACGTAGAAATCCTGCGGTGCTCCCGAACTAATGAAAGACCTGTATGAAATAATATAGCTTGCGCTGATCTGTATCATACTGAACATCAGCATCGTTGATACAATGATACCTATTATTGCGCCAATACTATACTTCTTATTTCTCAGGATATATCTGTATACTATTTTAAACATCTGGGTTCTCCCTGCTTTATTTTATGATCGTTTATGTTATAAATTATCGACTTATCCATAATGAAATTGCTGCTGTGCGTAACAATTATAACTATCTTGTCGCTGACTACCTCAGAGAGGTTCTCTCTGATATTGCGCTCTGTTATTCCGTCAAGCCCAGCAGTTATCTCATCTATGATAAGGACTGGAAGGTTTTTATAAAGTGCTCGTACAAGGCACAGTCTGCTTTTCTGACCGCCGGAGAAACTGTCACCCTTTTCTGAGACTACCGTATCAAATTTATCGGGCAGTTCTTCAATATCGTCAAGGATATTGCATATCCTGCAAAGATACCTTATGCGTTCAATGTCTATCTCCTGATCAAGAACTATATTGTTAAGAATAGTATCATTGAACAGTCCACTTTCCTGCATCACAACGGAAACAAGGTCGGAAATGTTCTTTGTGCCTATCTCTTGAAGGTTTTGAATCGTTGTATTTTATCGTACCTTTGTAATTTCTCAACTGACCTGATATAAGCTGTAAAAGCGTAGACTTTCCAACTCCGCTTTGACCGCATATGTAGTAAATGTGTCCCTTTTTGAACTTTGCCTTTGCATCATGGAATATCATTTCTGTATCATATGAGAAGTTCGACGTTAGTTACATCGTCATCGACAGGCCATTCGATACCACATTTTTCAGCAAGTTCCAGAACATTCTTGATGGTATGATGAGAATGTCCTACGCTTGCAGCTGTTTGCCTCAGACTGTAACCAATACTGGTAAACCTGAGTATCTCTTTGTAGTCCACCATATGATAGACCTCCTTGATATGTAGTCACGTCATTGACGTGC
>ODAI014076376.1_pt1 | contig 66498 bp, 54 predicted proteins | sample 1539321 | NCBI WGS metagenome assembly ODAI01 (sample SAMN02144231, study PRJEB22623) | gut metagenome | biome: sheep rumen | host: Ovis aries | place: New Zealand
TAGCGAAACCAGTCTGGCGGCAAGCCATTACGTCCTGATGGTCACCGAAGATACAGAGTGAAGGAGAAGCCAGCGTACGGGCAGAAACGTCGAATACGCAAGGAATCAACTCACCGGCAATCTTGTACATGTTAGGAATCATCAGCAGAAGACCCTGAGATGCGGTGAAAGTAGTGGTGAGAGCACCAGCCTGCAGCGAACCGTGAACGGCACCTGCAGCACCAGCCTCAGACTGCATTTCCTGTACACTTACGGTCTGACCCCACAGGTTCTTGCGACCGCGGGCAGCCCATTCGTCAACGTGCTCCGCCATTGGCGAAGACGGGGTGATGGGGTAGATAGCGGCTACCTCTGAGAACATGTAACTCACGTGAGCCGCAGCCTCGTTACCATCACAGGTGATAAATTTCTTTTCTTTTGCCATAATAAAATTAAATGTTAATGTATTTATTTGATTTGTTTCTTATTATTGATTATCCTTTTAATTATTTTCATTATTAATGCGATTCTGTTTTTAATACATAAACCCTAATAGCCATAGCGGAATTTGATTGTTCTTACCTATTTCGGTATTGTATCTTGCATATATGATATCGGGACTCATACGCAATTTTGAACACTTGTCCGCATCGCAAATCCTGAACTTCCTCGTATTGTCAACGATATAAAAATTGTCTTTTCCCGCCTGGTTAACGATGTGGTCTTTCCAGAGTGAATTGACAAAAAAAGTCTCCATCACATCCTGTTGGACAATTTCGTTTGGGTAGATGGCATGCATCAAATTGGTATTATGTAGCATCACTTTTGACGGCTTCTTTGGGAAAGCCTCACCCATAGGATAGATAATATTGATGAGTCGTGCGTCTGCTAAATACTTTATATAATTCATCACAGTGGCACGGCTCGTTTCAATATCTTGAGCCAGTTGCGATATGTTTGGTGACTTGGGGCCGTTGACAGCCAATTGATAGAATAACTTTTTAATCTTTGTCAGATATTTGAGTTCAATCTGCTTGATAAGAAGTATATCTACCTCAGTCATCATATTCATTGTCTTTAGCAGATTTTCGGAATAGTTCCGGTGTTCAAGGAAAAATGGGTAGAAACCATGATGGATGTAATCCTGAAAATAGCGCATTGGGGATACATGTGGCAATATCTGCCTGATAATATGCTCATGGTCTTTCAGTATTTGCTCAAGAGAATAAGCCTTAAAATGATTGCCAGTCTGTAAATTGATGAATTCTCTGAAAGAGAAACCTCTGAGATTATAACTCTTTACAATGCCATTGAGTTCTGGGTTTTCTTCTTTCAGGCGCATCACGCTTGATCCAGTAAAGACAATTTTGAGTTCGGGATACTTGTCGTAACATTTCCTCAACTCATGGCTCCAGTTGGGCTCTTTGAAAACCTGGTCTATCAACAGAACCTTTCCCCCTGCCTTATAGAACTCTCCGGCAAAGTCTGCAATGCCGCGTCCCTGAAAGTAGAAATTGTTGATATTGATGTATAGACACTTCCTGTCGTGCACATCAAAGTTCTCTTTAGCATACTGCAGAAGGAATGTTGTTTTTCCCACGCCTCGGGTACCTTTAATGCCAATCATACGATCGTTCCAGTTAATTTCGTCCATAAGCAGACGCCTAACTGGAGCAGTGGTATGTTCCACAAGATATGAGTGTGTGCGAAAAAAGGCTTCCATTGTCTGTGAATAAATCTACATTATTTTCCAAAGTGCAAAGTTAATACTAATTTCTCAAATTGCAAAGTGTAGATTGCAAAATCTAAAAAAAAATTGTTAATTTCAGGAATAAAGGGGAATATGTGGTGGAATTATGCTAATTTTGTGCAGATTTAAAACTGATATGATATTACACATATTTAATCCAGAACACGATATAGCCTTGGCATACAATCGCAAACATCTCACGATGCCGCATGCTGCTCAAGAATTAAGGATGAACTTGGGATGGATTCCTGCCATCTGGGCATCAGACGGAGATGTGGTACTGGTTGATGATGTAAAATATGCCTTAAAAGCATCATCGCGTTTTAAGGATATAATCTCTGATGTGCTTTTTGTTGAAAGTGCCGATTTGAAAGGACTACTTGCCGGTTGTAGTATAATAGATATACAGCCTTGGGGGTGGGATTTGACGATACGCACTCAATTGAATGAAGCCGGTGTGTCTTCAGAGCAATTGCCGAGTGATTTGCAGATACAAAGAATAAGGAATCTTTCAAGTAGGGCATTGACAACAAAAGTCCTCAAGATACTCCGCAAGGGGTTAGATTGTGATACATGCGGTGAAAGTTTGTTGGTGACAAGTGAGGAAGCACTTTCGAAATTGCTAATCACTGGAAACAAATACGTTCTTAAAGCCCCATGGAGCAGCAGTGGAAGAGGCATCCGATATACAGAGGGTGGAATGCAACCTTCACTTGTTGGGTGGTACAAACGTACGCTTGCTATTCAAGGGGGATTGATGGTTGAGCCATATTATCGTAAGGTAAAAGACTTCGGCATGGAGTTCCTGTCGCAAGCAGACGGCAGTGTTCGTTATGCCGGATTATCTCTGTTCAGTACGGTCAACAACGCTTATGTTGGTAATTTACTCATGTCTGAACAGGAAAAAGAAGAAATGATTAGTAGATATATCTCATTGTCGTTGCTGAATGAAATTCGCAACAGAGTCGTATCTTCATTCCCACAGATAATAGGCGATTGTTATGTTGGACCATTTGGAATCGACATGATGATTGTGGCAAAAGAGTCGGGGGAGGGCTTCCTGCTACATCCGTGTGTAGAAATCAACTTGAGAAGAACCATGGGACATGTGGCATTGTCGATACCTCATGACGATGCAACTCCGAACCAACTGATGTCTATTTGCCATGACGTTAATTATAAATTGAAAATCAATAATATAGAGAACAATTATGTATTAACGCTTTAGTGGAGAATTGACTGGTTTTCCTTGCTAACTATAAACAGCATTTCAGTATTTTATATAGAGAATCGTGATTATAAACAAACAAATCAAAAATATGAAAAAATTACTTATGTTATTCATGTTGGCATTACCGCTTTCAATGTCAGCGCAGTATTCTTCTCAAGTCTGGAGTCCAGACAATGGTGACGGCACGTATACTAACCCTGTGATTAATGCGGATTATAGTGATCCGGATGTCTGTGTTGTCGGGGATGACTACTATATGACAGCCAGTTCCTTTCAGTGCATTCCTGGGCTTCCCATTCTTCACTCAAAAGACTTGGTTAATTGGGAGATAATAGGCTATGCTTTGAAAGAGTTGTATGAGGGCGATGCAGAAAAGATTAGTCATTTCAGCATACCGCGTCACGGAGAAGGAGTATGGGCACCGAGTATCCGCTATCACAACGGAGAATTCTATATTTATTGGGGAGACCCTGATTTTGGAGTATATATGGTTAAAACCAGTGATCCTTCTGGGGATTGGGAAAAGCCTGTATGCGTAATTCCTGGCAAAGGACTTATCGACACCACTCCGTTGTGGGACGAAGACGGACGCTGTTATCTTGTTAATGCATACGCAAACTCGCGCGCTCGCTTTGCATCCATATTGGTTGTACGGGAACTTTCATCTGACGGAAAGAAAGCCATCGGCAATCCTGTGATTGTATTTGATGGTAATGGTACAGAGAATCGTACTTGTGAAGGGCCCAAATTCTACAAACGTGATGGGTGGTATTGGATTATGTGTCCAGCGGGAGGTGTGCCAACCGGTTTCCAACTGGCCATGCGAAGCAAGTCTCCCTATGGTCCATACGAGTGTAAGAAGGTGCTTGCTCAAGGTTCTACTAATGTAAACGGACCTCATCAAGGTGGATGGATACATACAAAATATGGAGAAGACTGGTTCCTGCATTTTCAGGATAAAGAGGCATATGGTCGTGTGGTTCATCTCCAGCCCGTTACATGGAAAGACAACTGGCCTGTTATGGGTGTCGTTCCCAGGAAAGGATATTGCGGTGAGCCGGTTATCACTTTCCGTAAACCCAAGAGCGAATCGAGTATTGTTGTGAATCCTGCTGAGAGCGATGAATTCAATTCGGGCATTCTTGGCAAGCAATGGCAATGGCAGGCTAACTATGATCAGACATTTGGAATGCCTACTGCATTTGGTTCAATGAGAATCTATACGCATAAACAGGACGAAAATGCTAAGAATATGTGGATGGTTCCCAATATGTTGTTGCAGAAGACACCTGCAGACAGATTCACTGCCACTGCAAAAATCAAGTTGACCGCAAAGAACGAGAATCAACTTGGCGGTATCATTATGATGGGCCTCGACTATAGTGCTCTTGTTGTGAAGCGTGTGGGTGGCATCTTCCAACTACAGCAAATCACCTGCAAGGCGGCTGACAGAGGGAATGCGGAAGAAGTGAAAACACTGGCTACGCTCCAGCCAACTCAAAAAGATGACATTGATTATCAGCCGGCGCTTCATGAGACAATATACTTGCGAATGGTTATAAACGACAGCAAATGCCAGTTCGCTTATAGTTTGAACGGCAAAAAATATACAAATGTCGGTGAATTGTTCACAATGAAAGAAGGCAAATGGATTGGTGCCAAGATTGGATTGGTGGCTGCTGAGCCAGCCGGTACTAATGGACGAGGATGGGTTGACGCAGACTGGTTCCGCGTTACCCAATGACGTCTTTTGGTGAATGTGCTTCTGTTGAACAGTTTTTTAGTGAATATCGAATACGGTAACAATGATGCACGTGACAACAATTAGTATTGCAATGGCTATCAACGTAATCAATGTAACCCTTTTCAGGGCTTTCCTGAGTTTTGATGAGCGTAAGGAGTCTCTCTTGAACTGCTCAGACGACTCTGTATGTCTATGTTTATGAGTTGAATGCTTGCTTCGGTTGTTTTCGTTATTGCTCATGTCGGTAATCTGTTTTAATGCTTTGTCATGTTGTTGGTAGAAGAGGGGAGTGCGGTAACTGATACCACACGCCCCTCTTTTTATCTTATATAAATGCTACGGTCAGTCCTGCCATAACAATACTAACCATTGACATCAGTTTGATGAGAATGTTCAGCGACGGGCCAGACGTGTCTTTGAACGGGTCGCCCACAGTGTCGCCCACGATGGTTGCTTTATGTGCGAAACTGCCTTTTCCTCCAAACGCTCCTTCTTCAATGTTCTTCTTGGCGTTGTCCCATGCACCGCCGGCATTGGCCATGAAAACTGCTAAGGTGAAACCACCTGCAAGACCGCCCACGAGAAGGCCTAAGACGCCTGCCACACCCAGTACGCATCCTACGATTATCGGAATGATAATAGCCAGAATGGATGGGAAAACCATCTCGTGCTGAGCAGCACGGGTGGAGATTTCCACACAAGAACCGTAGTCAGGTGTTCCTGTTCCTTCAAGGATTCCTGCTATCTCACGGAACTGTCGGCGCACTTCTTCTACCATTTTCTGTGCTGCGCGTCCTACGGCTTCCATGGTTAAACCACAGAACAAGAATGCGGCCATGGCACCAATAAATGCTCCTACAAGCACTTTCGGGTTCATCAGGTTCACCTGGAAGAACTCCATGAAGTCGGGCATCGTTGCTGTTTCCGGGTTAAACACATTGTTGGTGAGCGGATGAATGAACTCCTTGCCTCCTTCGATGGCACGTATCATGGCAATCTTGATTTCTTCTATATAAGATGCAAGCAGAGCCAGTGCCGTCAAAGCGGCAGAGCCGATGGCAAATCCCTTGCCTGTGGCAGCCGTGGTGTTACCTAAAGCATCCAGCGCATCTGTGCGATGGCGCACTTCCACGCCCAATTCGCTCATCTCGGCATTGCCGCCTGCATTATCGGCAATGGGGCCGTATGCGTCGGTGGCCAGCGTAATGCCTAATGTGGAGAGCATACCCACGGCAGCAATACCTATGCCATAGAGTCCGTGAGAGATGCTTTCGGCACTCATTGTCAGATCAAAGCCGTTGGCGCACATATAACTAAGCATAATGGCAACACCTATCGTAAGCACGGGGATGCAGGTTGAAATCATACCGGTTCCAATACCTTTGATAATGACGGTTGCTGATCCTGTCAGACCTGCTTCAGAAATGCGCTGAGTGGGTTTGTAACTGTGAGATGTGTAATACTCGGTTGCCTGACCGATGATGACACCTGCGGCGAGGCCGGTAATCACAGAGAACGACAAACCAAGCCAGTTGTCAATGCCCAGCAGATACAGGATCAAGAATGAAGCAACGGCAATTAAAACTGCCGAAACATTCGTTCCTAAAGACAGAGAGCGGAGCAAGTCTTTCATGGAAGCGCCTTCTTTCGTGCGAACAAGGAAGATTCCAAGCAATGAAAGGAACACACCTACTGCTGCTATCAGCATTGGTGCAATCACGGCACGCATCTGCATGTCACCGTTCATGGCAAACGCGGTTGCTCCCAGTGCTGCTGTCGAGAGGATACTGCCGCAATAACTCTCATAAAGGTCGGCACCCATTCCTGCAACATCGCCCACGTTATCACCTACGTTGTCGGCAATTGTGGCCGGGTTGCGCGGGTCATCCTCGGGGATGTCTGCTTCCACTTTGCCAACAATATCTGCACCCACATCGGCCGCCTTGGTATAGATTCCACCGCCAACACGGGCAAACAGTGCCTGCGTAGAGGCACCCATACCGAAGGTCAGCATGGTTGTGGTAATGGTTATCAAAGCCATATTGCTGCCCGTATAGAACGAACTGAGCACGATGAACCAGATGGCAATGTCAAGCAATCCCAGTCCCACCACGGTGAGACCCATCACTGCGCCCGAACGGAACGCGATTCTCAATCCGCCATCCAGACTTTTCCGGGCTGCATTTGCCGTACGTGCTGATGCATAGGTCGCTGTTTTCATGCCAAAGAAACCTGCCAGACCAGAGAAGAATCCACCAGTCAGGAATGCAAATGGCACCCACGGGTTTTGAACGCCTAAACCATAAGCCATGAAAGCAAACAATGCGGCAAGGACGATGAATACGTAGACGACAACCTTGTACTGCTGCTTCAGGTAAGCCATTGCACCTTTGCGCACATACTCGGCAATTTCTCTCATGCGAGGGGTACCCTCGTCGGCCTTCATCATACTCTTGAAGAAGAACCAAGCCATGCCGAGCGCTATGACTGAGGCTAACGGCACGAGCCAGAATACTTGTGGAATGTTCATATGTTATATAATTAATAATGTGTATGTTCCTTACACGAATGAGGAGCATGACGCAAAGAATACATCTTATCATCGTCATGCTCCTCAAAAATATGCTATGCCATTTCTGGCTGATATTAGAAGCGGAAGGCTACCTCTATGTCAACAAAGTTGTACTTAGAGTCTGTCGCACGCTCGTTCACACGGGCATACTCGGTTGTCAACTGCAGATTCTTTGTGAAGAAATAGTTGAGACCTACCTCATACATTGTCTTTTCATTGTCTGAAGTCTTGTCTACACGATAGGTGTTGTAACGTGCCTTGGCATGGAGTTTTGACTTGATAACAGGAACGATTCCGAACACATAGAAACCATCAGCCTTGTCGCCCTTGCTATAGTCAATCACGTTGCTGCCAACGCTTGTGGCACCCCAACCTTGACTGTGGATATACTCGGTACGGAATGTGAACTCGTCTTTGTCATACTCTGCTGAGAGTGCATAGCGGTTCAATTTCACGTTGCATGTCTTGTTGGCCACAGGATCCACCATGCCGCCATGGCTTCCTGTCCATCCGAATGCACCCACGCGGACACCTTCGATTGGCATAATCCATGCACCGCCGATAATATCTTTCTGCTGGTTCTTGTCCTTGGTGTTGATACCTTCACCATTGAAAACGCCCACCTGATAATGAACCAGATTCCTTCCGTTTGCGTTAGGGAAGAGGTCTCCTTGTACCTGAATACCGATATCACGTCCGCCAGAAGACTTTTCGCCGGCTCTGTCACCAAATCCAGACAGGGCATTCACTACCTGTGCATAGGCATACCATCCTTGCGTGATAGGGTGTGTGGGGTTTTCAAAAGTAAACGGACGCTTAAACTGACCCACTCTTACTTTGAATTCCTTATGTTTTGCCCATTCTGTATAGAGGTCAACGAGTTGTACAGTCGGCTCGCCTGGACCCTTGGCATTGGTTCCCTGAATTTGAGCACGCCAATCCCAATCCTTGATTTTACCGTCTAAGATCATACGAAGCAGACGCAGGTTGAACTCATTATGCTCTGCTCCCTCCTTGTCTTCCATTTGATACTGCGTAATGCCGTATCCGCTGAATTTAATGTTGTCATACCACTTACTGGTTTTCTCTTGTGCGCTGGCTGTCAACCCTACGGCAAACATCATCAACGCGAGCATTGTTTTTTTAATCATGGTGTTTTATTGTTAAGTAAAAAAATAGGTCACATCATGGGATATTGACATTACATTTTGCAAATATAAGTGTTTTTTCTCACAACTCCAAATTTTTTTTCGCACAATAATTAAAAAATCGAAAACTTTTGTCAGTGAATAGTATCACTATTCATGTCCATTGCTTACTGTCTTGTGCTGCTCATTGAGTGACTATCCAAGCCGCATTGTTCGCTTTCGTGATGCATAGAAAGTGACGTAACCACATAAAAATAAAAAAAACTGCAAAAGCGTTGTGATTATGTCAGTAAAAAATTGTATATTTGCAAAAGAACTTTCTAAAAACGTACTATTATGACAAAAACACCAACTCCCCACATTGGGGCTCAATATGGAGAGATTGCCGAGACCGTAATTATGGCTGGTGATCCGTTGCGTGCCAAATTCATGGCAGAGAATTTTTTGGAGAATCCCAAACAGTTTAATAATGTAAGAGGCATGCTTGGTTTCACGGGAACCCACCAGGGCAAACGTGTCAGCGTAATGGGACATGGCATGGGTATGCCGTCGCTTGGCATATACACCTATGAACTCTTCAATTTCTATGGTGTAAAGACCATCATCCGTGTTGGATCAGCAGGTTCCATCAATCCAGATTTGCACATCGGTGACCTCGTGATAGCCATGGGTGCCTGCACCAATTCCAACTATGCATCTCAGTATGAACTGCCAGGGACGTTTGCTCCGATAGCAGATTTCGGGCTGTTGCGTAAGGCTGCCGATTCTTGTGAGCAGATAGGAGTGAACTATCGTGTAGGAAATGTGTTCTCCTCGGATGTGTTCTATTCTGATAATGCGCACAATGACAAATGGATGCAAATGGGAGTGCTTGCCGTTGAAATGGAGGTTGCTGCCCTTTATATGAATGCCGCGCGTTCTGGAAACAAGGCTCTTGCCATTTGTACGATATCCGATCACATCCTGACAGGTGAGGTGACGACGGCAGAAGAACGCCAGAAGACATTCACCAAGATGATGGATGTTGCCTTTTCATTAATCTAATATCCTGTGAACCTATGAAAACAGTTCGCTTATTCAGCATCATAGCAGTGACCGCTGCCATGATGCAGTCAACGTTTGTTGATGCTGCAAGTGTCGTTCAACCAGTAAGAAAACAGACCACAATGGATCAGTCACCCGCTACCAATGCAGAGAACAACCCGCTGCTTCAGGAGAGCAAATTGCCTTTTGGTGCTCCCGACTTCAGTGTGATTAAAGAAACAGACTACCTTCCCGCCATTTTGTATGCCATCAAGCAGAAACGCGATGCCATACAAGACATCGTTACGAATAAGCAGAAGCCTACGTTTGAGAACACGGTAGTGGCATATGAGGAAAGTGGCGTGTTGTTAGACCGTGTTACCAGTGTCTTCTATGCTGTCGTCGGTGCTCACAAAACAGAGGTAATATCTAAGACTCAGAATGAAATTACTCCATTGCTTACAGAATTAGACAATGAGATATCATTCAACAAAGATTTGTTCCAACGTATAAAATATGTGTACGACCGTCAGTACAAAAAACTGAAAGGCGAAGACAAGAAACTGCTTGAGGTCATTTACAAGAACTTTGTGCGTTCCGGTGCGCTTCTTTCTGATGAGAAGATGAGCAGGATGAAAGAAATCAACCTTCGCATTTCTGAACTGCAGCAACAATGGAGCAACATCTTGCCGGAGGCAACAAACACAGCCGTTGTATGGGTGAACAACAAGGAAGAACTGGCAGGATTGAGCGAGGCCGATATCGCCCAGTGCAAGAAAGACGCAGAAAGCAGAGGTTCGAAAACTCCTTATTGCATCGTGATTGTTAATACCACGCAGCAAGCCATACTTACCCATCTGCAAAACCGGCAACTGCGCAAACGCGTATTCGAGGCTTCTGTTCATCGTGCCGACGGCACACGCCAGTTCAATACTTACCCCATTGTGGTTGAAATTGCCAAGTTGCGTGCCGAGAAGGCAGCCATTATGGGCTACGACAATTATGCTTCGTATTCGCTTTCAAACACGATGGCTGCGCAGCCCGATAAGGCTTATGCATTTCTTAACCAACTCATTTCCGAGTATAACCCCAAGGCAGATGCTGAGACAAAGGCCATTGCCGCATATGCAAAGACGAAAGAAGGAAATGATTTTGAATTGCAGCCCTACGACCGATTCTATTATTCAGCCAAGATGAAGCAGGAAGCCTATCAGTTGTCTGATGCTGAAATCAAGCCATACTTTAATATCGACAGTGTTCAGATGAATGGTGTGTTCTATGCGGCACACCGCGTTTACGGCCTCTCTTTCAAACAGCGCAAGGACATTCCCACCTATCATCCCGATATGAAAGTGTTTGAGGTGATGGACAAAGATGGTAAAACGATTGCTCTTTTCTATAGCGATTATTTCAGAAGACCCACTAAACGAGGCGGAGCATGGATGAGTTCGTTTGCAAAACAGTGTGGTTTGCGCAAGCAAATACCTATTATATATAATGTATGCAACTTTGCCAAGGCCCCGGAAGGCCAACCTACGTTGATAACATGGGATGAAGTGTGCACGCTTTTCCATGAATTCGGCCATGCTCTCCATGGTATTCTCTCTAATTGCAAATATAATACGCTCAGCGGAACTGCTGTTGCGCGCGACTTTGTTGAAATGCCATCGCAATTTAATGAGTCTTTCGCATCGATTCCCGAGGTTTTCGATCATTTCGCATTGCATACCAAGACGGGAAAGCCTATGCCCGATGCCTTGAAAGAGAAGATGCTCAAATCAATCAATTTCCATGCTGCCTATGCATTGGGTGAGAATCTGGCAGCCACCTGCATCGACATGGCATGGCACATGTTGCGTGCCGATGAGGTTCCCGCTGTCAGTGACGCGCCAGAGTTTGAGAGAAAAGCACTGAGTCAGGTGCATCTGTTGAACGGCCAGATTCCTCCACGCTACTCAACGTCATACTTCAACCATGTGTGGGGAGGTGGTTATGCAGCAGGTTATTACAGTTATCTTTGGACTGAAGTGCTTGCGGTGAACATTGCAGATTGCTTTGCAGCGCGCGGCGCTTTAAAACCCGAGGTCGGACAGAGTTTCCGCGACAAGATTCTCAGCCGTGGCAACACGCGCGATTTGATGGAAATGTTCACTGATTTCACGGGTATGAAATCCCCAGATGCCTCTGCTTTGCTGAAGGCAAGGGGCGTAGAATAAGTTTAACATATATAATTGAAATAGTATGATTCAACGTTTATTGGATTTCCTGAATGCTTCGCCAGTAAATTTTCTGGCTGCAAAGAATATTTGTGAGCAACTCGACAAGGCCGGATACCGTCGTCTTGATGCGCGTTTGCCTATTGGCAAGATCAGTGCTGGTGATAAATTATACGTCACAAAGAATGATTCTTCCGTTTATGCGTTCCATATTGGCACCAAGCCAATGGCTGAAGCGGGCTTCCACATGATATGTGCACACTGTGATTCGCCCACATTCCGCATCAAGCCCAATGCAGAGATGACGTGCGAAGGTGGTATTGTGAAACTGAATACAGAGGTTTATGGCGGTCCGATTATGTCTACGTGGTTCGACCGCCCGCTCACCTTGGCCGGTCGCGTCATTGTACGTGGCGAGAATGCCATGTCTCCGCTCACGATGCTGATACACGTAAAGCGTCCGTTGCTGCAAATCAGTAACTTAGCCATTCATTTCAATCGCCAGGTAAACGATGGCGTGAAACTGAGCAAGCAGAAAGACGTGCTTCCCATACTGGGTATTGTGAGCGAAGAACTCGAGCGCGGTAACCTGTTGATGAATGTCATTCTTGAGGAACTCGTTAAACAGAGGCCGGTGAAACGCGAAGACATACTCGATTTTGACCTTTATCTGGCTGATGCCACACCGTCGTGCACCTTCGGCGTTCACAATGAGTTCCTTTCATCAGGCAGGTTAGACGATCTTTCTATGTGTTATGCTGGTCTTGAAGCCTTGTTGGCATCTGCCGATAATGGCGCTGTTACGAAAGTCCTGGCTATTTTCGATAACGAAGAAACTGGCTCTCAGACCAAGCAGGGTGCTGGCAGTCCGTTCCTTGCATCCATGTTGAAGCGCATTGCATTCGCAGAAAGCGGTTCAGAAGAAGCATTCTATCAGGCCGTGGAGCGCGCTTTCATGGTTTCTGCAGATAATGCACACGCCTGGCATCCTAATTATGGAGAGAAATTTGACCCCACCAACCATCCCGTTTTGGGTGGCGGACCGGTCATTAAGTTCAATGCTGCACAGAAATATGCCAGCGATGCATCGTCAGCAGCAGTGTTTGCAGAGTTATGCAACAAGGCTGGTGTGCCCTGTCAGCGATTTGTCAACCACAGTGATGTGGCAGGTGGAAGCACGTTGGGCAATATCTTGGCCTCTTCCATCCCTCTGCATGGTGTGGATATGGGCAATGGTATTCTTGCCATGCACAGTTGTCGCGAAACAGGCAGTGCAATCGACCATGTCTATTGCGTGAAGGCGTTCACTCAGTTCTATGATACTGAATGATGGTTGATGATGAAGCATTTCTTTCAAAGATGAACTAAAGAATTCCGATATATGGCAACAGTAGACGATAAAAAAGTGATTTTCTCGATGGTTGGTGTGAGCAAGACCATCCAGCAGAACCAAAAGCAAGTGCTGAAGAATATCTATTTGAGTTTCTTTTATGGCGCAAAGATTGGCATTATCGGCCTTAACGGTGCTGGAAAGTCAACGCTCATGAAGATTATCGCAGGTATTGATCAGCAATATCAAGGTAATGTGGTGTGGAGTCCAGGTTATTCCGTGGGATATCTGCCTCAGGATCCTCCATTAGATGCTTCCAAGACCGTGAAAGAGAATGTAATGGAAGGCGTTCAGCATGTTTATGACGCGCTGGCAGAATATGACGATATCAATGTGAAGTTCGGACTCCCCGAGTATTATGAGGATCCCGACAAGATGGATAAGTTAATGAACCGCCAGGCCGAACTCCAGGACATCATCGATGCAACAGATGCGTGGAATATGGACTCAAAACTCGACCGCGCCATGGCTGCTTTGAACTGCCCTCCGGGTGACAGAAGCGTGGAAAACCTGTCTGGTGGTGAGCGCAGACGTGTGGCTCTGTGCCGCCTGCTGCTGCAAAAGCCTGACGTTTTGTTGCTCGACGAGCCCACCAACCACCTTGATGCCGAGTCAATCGACTGGTTGGAGCAACATCTTCAGCAATATGAAGGCACTGTTATTGCTGTTACGCACGACAGATATTTCCTTGATGACGTGGCAGAATGGATTCTTGAACTGGACCGCGGCGAGGGTATTCCGTGGAAAGGAAACTATTCTTCGTGGCTGGAACAGAAGAGTCAGCGCATGGCACTTGAGGAAAAGACGGCTTCCAAGCGCAGAAAGACGCTTGAAAGAGAGTTGGAATGGGTGAGAATGGCACCCAAGGCTCGTCATGCCAAAGGCAAGGCTCGCTTGAATTCATATGATAAGATGCTCAACGAAGAGCAGAAACAGAAGGAAGAAAAACTGGAAATCTTCATTCCCAACGGTCCGCGCCTGGGCAATAAGGTGCTCGAAGCTGAGCATGTGGCCAAGGCTTACGGCGAGAAAGTGCTGTTCAATGATTTGAATTTCATGCTGCCTCCCAATGGTATTGTGGGCGTTATTGGTCCTAACGGTGCTGGAAAGACCACGCTTTTCCGTCTTATCATGGGCTTGGATACTGCCGACAATGGTACGTTTGAAGTGGGCGAGACCGTGAAACTCAGTTATGTGGACCAGCAGCACAAGGATATTGATCCTGAAAAGACTGTATATCAAGTGGTGAGCGGTGGCAACGAAACCATCCGTATGGGTGGTCGCGATGTGAATGTTCGCGCTTATCTGTCGCGTTTCAACTTCAGCGGTGCCGACCAGGAGAAGAAATGCAGCGTGCTTTCCGGTGGCGAGCGTAACCGTTTGCACCTGGCCATTGCGCTGAAACAAGAAGGAAACGTGTTGTTGCTGGACGAACCGACCAACGATATCGATGTGAACACGCTCCGGGCATTGGAAGAAGGTCTTGAGGCTTTTGCCGGTTGCGCCGTCGTTATCAGTCACGACCGTTGGTTCCTTGACCGTATCTGCACGCATATCCTTGCCTTCGAGGGCGATGGAAACGTTTTTTATTTCGAAGGAAGTTACAGTGAATACGAGGCCAACAAGGCCTTGCGCCTGGGACTTGACGAGCCCAAGCGTGCCAGATACCGTAAGTTGATGGATGCGTAAGACACGGTTTGTGAATGCCTATGCCTGTGTATGGGCGTTCACAAACCCCTTGATTTGAATATCAAGTCGCGGGCAGCGTTGATTTCCTGCAGTTTTTTCTCAGCGGCTTTTCTCACATCTTCACCCAGCGTGGCAACACGGTCTGGGTGATGTTTTAATGCTAATTTGCGATAGGCTTTCCTCACTTCGTCATCGGTAGCATCGGGACTTATCTCCAAAACCTTATAGGCAGCGTCGAGATTAGTGGCTCCGTCGGAGAGGTTCAGCATCGAATCCACCTCCTTTTCGCTAAGTCCCATTGCCCGTGCAACAGTTCTTAGCGCATTCACTTCTTGGTTTGTCACGATGCCGTCAGCACGCGCGATGTCCGCCAAGAATGCTATCAGTTGCAGTCGTTGCTCATATTGCATGTTAGAAGCAATCTGCCGGCAACTCTGAATCACGATGTCCTCATACGATCCAGCCCGTTGGCTCTCCATTTTCTTCTGCTGATCAAAGAGTCGGCGCATGATCTGGTCGGCCTGGTCCACAGCATTGTAGCCGAAATTATTGCGGATGAAAGCGCGCAAATGCTCCATCTCGCTGTGCATCACCTTGCCGTCAGCGCGGATGATGTATGAAGAAAGCACCAAAATACTGAACAGGAAACTGTTGCGGTTGCCCTGTTGAGTTTGCTGCTGACTATATCTATTGCTGTATTGGTTCGACTGTCCGCTGCCATAGCCGTTGCGCGCTTGGTCGTCCTGCCAGTTGTCGGTGTTCCCGGTGTTGTCGTCCAGTCCCTGTTCAAAGAGATATCCCAGTGCGATACCTGCGAGCATGCCAAGCGGTCCGCCTGCCATGAATCCCAGAATGCCTCCAATCCATTTTGCTACTCCCATGTTTTTCCCTTCTTATATATCTATGGAGCGCAAAAATACGAACTTTTTCGCAATGCTGCAAGAAATGTAGTGATTATTCTTTTCTTTTTGCATTCATTCAAGGATAACGAGTTCGCGCGGAAGGGTGATGAGTTTCAGCCGCTCATACCAGATGCGCGACGAACTGCTTACATGCCGTTTGGTGTGGCTGCTGATGATGTAATAACTGGCACTGTATTCGTCCATCGCCTCCGAGAATACCTTTTTGATGCGCGAACACTTCTCGTTGATGGCGTTGTCGAGTGGGTTGGTCAGGTGGTTGATGCTGTCTGCCACCTTTTCGAGGTCCATATTGCGTGCCGTGGCACGGTAATAACGCGTCAGTTCTGTGCGGTAATCGCTTAGGTTTTTGAATTCTATGCCTTCAGGATGTGCCAGGAAAAGCAGATACACAGCCTTGTGAACGGGCTGCATCTCTATCTCCCGGTTGCCATAGTCGGTCAGCAAGAATCGGAAATCACGGGTGATGGTCAGCCTGCTCAGCCGTCCCTTGGCGGCTTCTATGCGCAGTTCCTCGAGCAGAGGCACACCGAGGGCATGCAGCAGCAGGTCTGTTCTTCCGGCTTGTTGCAGTTTATCGGCCAGCACACTGATCTGTTCGGCCATCTGCAAGGGTGTCAGTTGTAGTTGTTCTTTGTCTTTCGCCATGGTGTCAACCCCTTCTTTCATTGTTCATCCGGTTCCATCAGGTAGTCGCCCACGCGTTTCTCCAGCCATTTTTTCCATTTGTTCAGCATGGTTTCCGGCTCTTCCTTCCGTTCTATGTTGTCTGTTTTTTCATTCTCGTGCGGCGTTTCTTCCGTAGGCGTTTCTTGCTCTTGGATGACTGTTTCTTTTACCTGCGATACGGCTTCTTCCTCTTGCAATTCCTCTTCTTTTGTTTCTTCCGGTTCTTCCGGTGATTTCTTGATCTGCGTAACAGCCTCTTTCACAGGCTTGTATAGAGTGGGAATCAGTTGCTCATAGTATTTGTCGTTCCTGTCTTCCGATGTTTTTCGGTCTTCGTCATTGCCCAGTCCGTCTTCCATACCTGTGGCCAGAATGGTCACCTTGGCATCTTCGCCGAGCGAGTCGTCAGTGGAAATACCCCAAATCACTTCGATGTCAGCATCCAGTAAGTCGAAGAAATCATCAATCTCCTGCATTTCTCTGACAAAAATGGGCGCATCGTCGCTCGCATAAATGTTGAATAAGATGCGCTTGGCCTTGCCGATGTCGTTGCCATAGAGCAGGGGAGAGTCTAACGCATCAATGATAGCGTTCTCCACGCGGTGGGTTCCGCTTGCGCGTCCCATGGCCATGATGGCACCACCACCGTTTTTCATGGTGGTCTCAACATCTCGGAAGTCGAGGTCGATACCGCCATCGCTGTGCACGGTAATCAACTCGGCAATGCCCTTCACGGCATCTCTCAGAATGTTGTCGGCACGCTTAAACGCTTCTTTTACAGAGATATCCGAGTTGGCATAAACATCGCAGAGGCGCTCGTTGTTCACAATGAGCAGGGCATCAACATTCTTCCTCAACTCGTCCACGCCTCGCAGCGCCTTGATGATCTTGCGTTTCTTCTCAAACGAGAATGGAATCGTCACTACGCCCACCGTGAGAATACCGTGTTTTTTTGCAATGCCAGCCACTACGGGAGCAGCGCCAGTGCCTGTACCGCCGCCCATGCCAGCCGTGACGAACACCATTTGCGTACCGTCGTCGAGCAGTTTCTCTATGTCTTCGGCATTGCTCTCGGCCTCGTGTTTGCCCAGTTCCGGATTGGCACCGGCTCCCAGTCCGGCATGGCCGAGCATGATTTTCACCGGTACCGACAACTTTGACAGTTGTTTGCTATCTGTGTTGCACACGGCAAAGGTAACACCTTCTATGCCTTCTTCATACATGTTGCTCACGGCGTTGCAGCCGCCTCCGCCCACGCCAATCACCTTGATAATATTCTGCGACCTGTCTTCCACGGGAATTACAAAGTCGAGAATCTCTATGTTATTCTTGTCTCTTTCCATGCTTCTCTGTTTTTACGTTTGCAAAGATAGCAAACATTTTTGAAACCCGCAACACTCCGCAAGGCTTGCGAAGAAAGAATTACTGCTCGCGCTCACATGCCATCATGAATGCCGTCGACAATCTGCTGCCCTCTAATCACAATGAAGAGACGGGGGATGTCTTATCATAAAAGAGTAGGGGTGTTATTACTATGAGAGATGAGGTGTTTGTTCTACGAGAGTGGGGCATATTCAGTGCTAAGAGTGTGAATAACAGAAAAATGTAGTAAAAATGTGATTGTTTTTATGTAATTGTTCGTTAGTTGGATTATTTTTGAGTAATTTTGCATGTTGAAAATCAAAAACTCAGCAGTTTTTTTCATAAACAGAGAGACTTATAAGCATGTATAGAATAACGTTTATAATAGTATGATAATGAAAAGATTCTTAGTAATGGCCGCAGCCTCCATGATGGCTGCCATCACAGTATCGGCTCAGAGTGAGACAGTTACTCCCTACATCGCACTCGATCAAATGCCACAACTCCTCAACATCATGCCGCCTCCACCGTCTTTCGACAGTCCGGAATTTGCCAACGATGTGGTGAGATACGGATGGGGAAAGCAGCAGCGGCAGGATCCCGACCGCGTGGCACTTGCCATCGCAGATGCAGAATGGAATGACCATGCCAAACTTTTCCTTCAGTGGAAAGACGCTTTCGGACTGGAAGTCAATGAGACCAACACTCCGGAAATATGGAAATTGATGGAGACAAGCCTTGCCACCACAGACCCGATGCGCAAGGAAACCAAGGCTTTCTATCATCGCCAGCGCCCGTTTGAGCGCTTTGACGACTCAATGCCCTCACACGAGGAAGACGATTTGCGCGGTGAAGGCAGTTATCCTTCTGGTCATAGCCTGCGTGGATGGACCATTTCGCTGCTCTTGGCGCAGATTGCACCGCAGCGTGCTGCCGAGATTTTCAGCCGTGGATGGGACTATTGCAACAGCCGCGTCATCGTGGGAGCGCACTGGCAGAGCGATGTTGATGCCAGCCGCACTGCTGCCAGCATCGGTTTCTGTGCTCTTCAGGGTAGCGAGGAATTCATCGCACAGATGAAAAAAGCACAGCAAGAATACAAGCAGAAGATAGGTGAGACGGTCGGTATGAGCGCTGCCAAGATTGTGGAGCATCCGTCAGCCCGTGCTTATCGCATCAATGGCACGCCAGCAACCGATAACACGCGTGGCGTGGTGATTGAAGGCAACCAGAAAGTGGTCAGAAGATAAGCCGTCTATCCATATAGATATTTCGACATTACATATATTCAGCAGGGTATTTCATTAAAGAATATCCTGCTGTTTCTTTTTTATTTTTGTCTGAAAACAATATATGGCTACTGGTTGTATCTGGTTTGGCAGTTGCCGTAGATTCGAAAAAACGCGACAAAATGATGTAGCCGGTTTTCTTCAAAATAGAAACGGATTTTGGAGAAAATAAGCGTTGAAAACGAAAAAACGTAAAGAATCATTACCGAGACGACCGTTTCGACTCGCAAAACCTATGCTTTTACCCTTCAAAAACATAGGTTTTACATCTCAAAAACTATGGTTTTGCACCTCAAAACCTATGCTTTTGCAACCCAAAAGCATAGGTATTAGCATCAAATATCTGATTTCTTCGTTAGAGAAAAACTTTCTTTCTCTGTATTTAATGGTTAATCAATAAGTTAAGGAAAGTGTTCCAAAACTCGCGCATTTAGTGCCCAATCAATCGTCCATGACAAATATCGCCTGTATGAGAGCCCAAAATTCGGATATTCCATGACAATCTCATGCCCAAGCATCGCTCGGTTCCGCGGTTTTCATCAAATTGACTTATCGCATAAATAATGGCAAAGATGTCGCTAAACATCATGCACCACGCATCATTGAAGTTCATCTTTCAGGAACTTTGCGGTGTAGCCGATGCCGCTCTTGACCACTTCCTCAGGCGTTCCTGTGACAAGAACCTGACCGCCTTTCCTGCCACCTTCCGGTCCCATGTCGATGATATGGTCGGCCAGTTTGATGACATCGAGGTTGTGCTCAATGATTATTACCGTGTTTCCACGGTTTACCAGTCGCTGAAGAACATCCATCAGGATGCGAATATCCTCGAAATGGAGGCCCGTTGTGGGTTCATCGAGTATGTAAAGAGTCTTTCCCGTGTCTTTTTTACTGAGTTCTGTGGCCAGTTTCACACGCTGGCTCTCACCGCCGGAGAGTGTTGTAGAGGGCTGTCCCAGTTTGATATAGCCGAGTCCCACATCCTGAATCGTTTTGATTTTCCGCAGAATGTCGGGCACATTCTCGAAGAATTCCACAGCCTGGTTGATGGTCATGTCGAGTACATCGGCAATGCTCTTTCCCTTGTAGCGCACTTCCAGCGTCTCACGGTTGTAGCGTTTGCCATGGCAAACCTCGCACGGCACCATCACGTCTGGCAGGAAATTCATCTCAATGGTTTTATATCCGTTGCCGCCACACTCTTCGCAGCGCCCTCCTTTCACATTAAACGAGAAGCGTCCGGGCTTGTATCCGCGTATCTTTGCTTCCGGGAGGTTGACAAAAAGTGAGCGTATGTCGCTGAAAACACCGGTATAGGTGGCCGGATTGGAACGTGGTGTGCGGCCTAATGGTGTTTGATCAACGTTCACCACCTTGTCGATGTTCTCCAAACCCTCGATACTGTCGTAGGGCATGGGCTTTTTCAGTGACCGATAGAAATGCTGGCTCAGTATGGGTTGCAAGGTTTCGTTCACCAAAGTGGATTTCCCGGAGCCGCTCACGCCCGTTACCAGAATGAGTTTTCCGAGCGGGAAGGTAACGTCAACGTTTTTCAGATTGTTTCCTCTGGCCCCTTTGATGGTGAGGTACTTGCCATTGCCGGGCCTTCTCATTGCCGGTATGTCAATGGATAGTTCGCCGTTGAGGTATTGCGAAGTAATGGTGTGAGCCTCCATCATGTCTTTCGGTGAGCCCTGGAATACCACTTGACCGCCTTTTCTTCCTGCTTTAGGGCCGATATCGATGACATAGTCGGCATTCAGCATCATGTCCTTGTCGTGTTCTACTACGATAACGGTGTTGCCGATGTCGCGCAATTCCTTCAGAGAAGCAATCAGTCGTGCGTTGTCTCGCTGGTGAAGGCCAATGCTGGGTTCGTCGAGGATGTAGAGAACGTTAACTAATTGCGACCCGATCTGCGTTGCCAGTCTGATTCGCTGGCTTTCTCCACCAGAGAGAGATGCCGATTGGCGGTCGAGAGCCAGGTAATCGAGTCCCACTTCCAGCATGAAATTCAGTCGGGTGATGATCTCTTTGATGATCTCCTCTGCTATTTTCTGCTGTTGCGGCTCCATGTGCGCTTCCACCTGCTGTAGCCAATCGCGAAGTTCCATCAGGTCCATCTGCGCCAGATCGGAGATGTTCTTCTCCCAAATGCGATAGGAGAGGGACTCGCGATTAAGTCGCTGGCCGTGACATTCGGGACATTGGGCTGTTTCAAGGAACTGATCGGCCCATTTCTGACCGCTTGCACTGTCGTCATTCTCCATCACATTGCGCAAATATTTGATGATTCCGTCGAACTGAACGAAGTAGTCGCTGCTGGTATGCACCAGTTCCTTGTCGATTCTCACACTTTCGAGCGAGCCATAGAGTATTTCTCGCAATGCTTCTTCGGGGATATCCTCTACCGCGGTCTTCAAATTGAGTTCGTATTTCTGTAGAATGGCGTTGATTTGCCAGAATATCATCTGGTTCTTATACTTGCCTAATGGCACAATAGCACCATCGTGGATGGACATGCTGCGGTTGGGAATCACCTTGTTCAGGTCTATTTCGTTGATGTAACCAAGACCTTTGCAATGCGGACATGCACCTTCTGGGGAGTTGAAAGAGAACTTGTTGGGAGCCGGATCGCCATAGGAGATTCCTGTGGTGGGGCACATCAGCCTGCGACTGTAATACTTTGCCTCCATATTTTCCTGACGAAGTATCATGATTAACCCGTCGCCTTGCTTCATGGCAATGTTAACGCTCTTTTTCAGGCGGTTATCATCTTTCTGCTGAACCTTTAGTTTATCTATGACAACTTCAATGTTATGGTTCTTGTATCGGTCCACCTTCATGCCTCTTTCTATCTCTTTCACTTCACCGTCGATGCGAATATAGAGATAGCCTTTACGCCGCATGCTCTCAAAAAGTTCGCGATAATGACCCTTTCGGTTCCTTACCAAAGGGGCGAGGATGAATATTTTTTGGTCTTGATAGTCGGTATGTATCATTTCCACCACCTTTTCCTCGGTGTATTTCACCATTTTCTCACCGGTCATATAACTATATGCGGTGCCGGCACGTGCAAAAAGCAGGCGCAAATAGTCGTATACTTCGGTGGTGGTTCCCACTGTTGAGCGCGGATTCTTGTTTGTTGTCTTCTGTTCGATGCTGATAACAGGACTGAGGCCGGTGATTTTGTCCACGTCGGGACGCTGCATGCCGCCGAGAAAATTGCGGGCATAGGCAGAGAAAGTCTCAATATAGCGCCGCTGTCCTTCGGCAAAAATGGTGTCGAAAGCCAGCGACGACTTGCCGGAACCGCTCAGTCCGGTGATAACGGTGAGCGAATTGCGCGGAATGACGACATCTATATTCTTAAGATTATGTACGCGTGCACCCCATACATTGATCTTACTGTCTTCTCGTTTCATATCAATAATTATTCTCGCTTCGTCCTGTTTCTGTATATCCTCTGAGCAAATTCACGTCTTTACGTATATTATACACACGTCCGTCGGCACCTTTTGCCTTGACTAACACATAGTAGACACCCTGTTTTACATCCTGTCCTTTGTATTTACCGTTCCATCCTTCTGCCGGATTGTCCCATTCGAAGAGTTTCTGACCCCATCTGTTGAAGATGTAAGCATGAAACTCAACCAGGCTCTGATACTTCTTGGCCTTGTAGACCTCGTTTCGTGAGTCGCCATTGGGTGAGAACGCATTCGGCATTTCCAGAATGCTCTCGTTGATGGTGACACTAATCGGTGTGTTTTCAGCCCAATATTCCTCGGTGAATCGGATGGTGTCTTTGCCCGAAATGAATGTGGCATAGAGTTCAATCTTATGGGTTCCTGCCTTGTTGAAGGTATACTCCGTGTTCTCTTCATGTCTTACCAGATAAGGAGTATCCTCTGTGCCCAAGGAGAATCGCCATTCGTAAGCAGCAGTATATGCGCCAATATTAGAAGGATTGGCACTGAACACAGCCCGCAACGGTGCGTTGCCCGAATATTTTGTGCTCTCTTCTTCCGTTCCGTCGCTTTTGATGAAGACGGCAGTAGGACTAATGGATGGTGTTTCATCTGCTATTGCATGATGAAAAGGCAAAAGTGCCACCCAAAGCAAGAATATTTTGTTTATTTTCATTTTCTGAGTTATATTATTGCAAAGTATTTTGCAAAGATACTTATTTTTTTGTATTTTTGCACCGTTAATTATAAAATAAAACGGATTATGCGTGTTTTTTTAAGATATATGCTTGTGCTTCTCATGCTTTCAATGGGAACAGGATTGTCTGCACAGACAAAAACATGGAAAGAGATGCACAAAGTGAAGAAGAAAGAGACCATCTATGGCATTGCAAAAGAGTACGGCATCACTGAGGAGGAGTTGCGCAAGGCTAACCCGGAAATGAATGTGCCCGACTATAAACTCAAGAAAGGTGACTATATTTTCATTCCTTATCCGGAAGTGAAAAAGCCTGTTCAGACGGTGCAGCCTAAGCCCGCTGTTGACTATAGCGACGTGCGCAACCGTGCAATCAGGGTGGGAGTGATGCTTCCGCTGCATGATGTTGATGGCGACGGCAGACGTATGGTGGAGTATTACCGTGGTATTCTGATGGCTTGTGAAGAACTGAAGAAAGACGGTATCTCGATAGACATTCATGCGTGGAACGTGAATATCGACGCAGATATCAGCCAGACGCTGGCAGAAAAAGGTGCCGACAAACTTGATATTATATTTGGCCCGCTCTATACCAAGCAGATGGATGCCTTGTCACAATTTGTTAAGGCAAACAAAATCAAACTTGTGGTGCCGTTTTCCATCAATGGAAACCATGTGGAAAAGAATGAAAACATCTATCAGGTGTACCAAACTCCCGAGGCGCTGAATGAAGATGCCATCAATGCGTTCCTCAGTCGTTTCCAGAATTATCATGTTGTGATCATCGACTGTAATGACAGGACAAGCAACAAAGGCATGTTTACATTCGGGCTGCGCAAACAACTTGATGAAAAAGGCATCAAGTATAACATCACAAACCTGAACAGCAGCGACGAGGCGTTTGCCAAATCGTTTGCACTCGACAAGCCCAACATGGTGATTCTCAATACGGGCAGGTCGCCGGAACTGACGGCCACGTTTGCCAAACTGGATGTGCTGACCAGTTCGAACAGCGGTGTCAAAGTGTCGCTTTTCGGATATAACGAATGGCTGATGTATGAATATGCGCATGCACAGCGCTATCACAAATACGATACCTACGTTCCCACCTATTATTATTATAACACGCTGTCGGGCAAGACCCAGGATTTTGAGACGAGATACCGCAACAATTTCGGTGCAAGCATGATGAATGCCATTCCGCGTTTCGGCATCACGGGCTACGACCACGCCATGTTCTTCCTGAAAGGCCTGCACAAACAAGGCAAGAACTTCACAGGAGAAGTGAGCGACAAGACAGCATTGCAAACCCAGTTGAGATTCATGAAGACCGGAAAGAGTGGGGGAATGCAAAACCGCCAGTTCATGCTGGTGCACTACAACCGCAATAAATCCATCTCAACCATTGTCTATTGATTGCCATGAAAAGAATTGTACAGTTCTTATTCTTCATCTTTTTTCTTGGCATGCCCGTCTGTGCGCAAGTAGGTGAGCATCGTGACGACTTGAGCGTAGGTTTTAATGGAGGCTATGTATTGAGTAATGTGGCTTTCGTTCCTAAGGTCAACCAGACCCTGCACGGTGGTATGACGGGTGGTCTTTCCATTCGCTATGTATGCGAAAAGTATTTCAATACCATTTGTTCCGTGTATGCCGAACTGAATTATTCGCAGATTGGATGGAAAGAAGATATTCTTGACAGGAATGACCAGCCGGTAATCAACGAGTTGACAGAACGGCCTGAAAAGTATCAGCGCACAATGAACTATTTCCAGATGCCCGTCATGGCGCACCTGGCATGGGGAAAAGAGCGGAAAGGAATGAATTTCTTTTTCCAGGCTGGTCCGCAGTTGGGCTATTATCTGTCGGATAAGCCGAAGTATAACTTTGATTTAAAGAAGCCGAACAGTCGTGACCGCGTCAACATAAGGATGGATCAAGACACGATGACCATTGCCAACAAACTCGACTATGGTATAGCCGCAGGCGTGGGAATGGAGTATTCGCATCCTAAGGTAGGTCATTTCCTGTTAGAGGCACGCTATTATTACGGACTTGGCAATATCTATAAGGATTCAAAACGTGACGTGTTCGGAAGGTCGAATTTCAGCAATATCGTGGTGAAACTGTCATACCTTTTCGACATCAAGAGAACAAAGAAAGAATAAAAAATCATTTAATACTAACTTAAAAAATCATCAATTATGTTTGAAGGACAACCTAAAGGTCTATTTGCTCTGGCACTTGCCAACACTGGTGAGCGCTTCGGCTATTACACAATGATAGCCGTGTTTGCATTGTTTCTTCGTGCCAATTTCGGACTGACACCCGGAACGGCAGGAGTTATCTACAGTTCATTCCTGATGATGGTGTATTTCTTGCCTCTCATCGGTGGTATTCTGGCCGACAAGTTCGGATTCGGTAAGATGGTGACAGCAGGTATCATCATCATGTTTTTCGGTTACCTGTTCCTGTCTATCCCTCTTGGCGGAGGTGTAATGGCTATGTGCTGCATGCTGGCAGCGCTTTTCTTCATCAGTTTCGGAACAGGACTGTTCAAAGGCAATCTCCAGGTAATGGTGGGTAATCTGTATGACGACCCGAAATATGCCGACAAGCGCGACTCTGGGTTCTCTATCTTCTACATGGCAATCAACATTGGTGCCTTGTTTGCTCCGACAGCAGCCATCAAGATTTCTGAATGGGCAAAGACATCGCTTGGTTATACACAGGACGGCGAGGCTTATCACTTCGCTTTTGCCGTGGCATGTGCTTCTCTTATCCTCTCCATCGCTATCTACTACGCATTCCGCAGCACGTTCCGTCATACAGAAGGTGGCAAGAAAGGCGACAAGAAAGCCAATGTGGCTGCATCGAACGAGCCGGAACTCACCAAAGAAGAGACCAAAGAGCGCATCGTGGCTCTCTGCCTTGTCTTTGCAGTGGTTATCTTCTTCTGGATGGCATTTCATCAGAACGGACTGTCGCTCACCTATTTCGCCAACGAGTTTACTGAAAAGTCGGCTGAAGGTGTGCACACGATGCCCTTTGATGTTATCAATCTTGTGATGGTCATCTTCATTGTATATGCCTTGTTCTCACTCTTCCAGAGTAAGACTGCAAAGGGCAAAGGCATTTCCGCTCTTGTGATATTGGCAGCATTGGGCGTGCTGGTTTATAAGTATTCGCAGGCTACAGGCAGTGTCGATATCTCTGCTCCTATTTTCCAGCAGTTCAACCCCTTCTATGTGGTTGCTCTCACGCCGGTGAGCATGGCCATATTTGGTTCGCTCGCTGCCAAGGGTAAAGAGCCTTCAGCACCTCGTAAGATTGCGTACGGAATGATTGTTGCTGCTGCCGCATTCTGCTTGATGATGTATGCTTCGCGCAGTCTTCCATCTCCAGATGAGCAGAAAGCCATGGGCGAGGCAGGTATGTTTGTGTCTCCTTACTGGCTCATCACCACTTACCTGGTGCTGACCTTTGGCGAACTTCTGCTTTCTCCGATGGGCATTTCTTTCGTATCTAAAGTGGCTCCTCCTAAGTACAAAGGTATGATGATGGGTGGTTGGTTTGTGGCCACAGCCATTGGAAACCAACTTGTCATGGTAGGCGGATTGCTTTGGGGCGGTCTGAAACTCTGGATCGTATGGGCTGTGTTTGCCGTGCTTTGCATCCTTTCGGCCATCTTCATGTTTGCTATGATGAAGCGTCTGGAAAAGGTGGCATAATAATGTAATACTGCATCACTGAGTGGTGATGTACAGAATAATAGGTGAAGATACAAATTCTCTTTCTGATTGTATCTTCACCTTTTTATATATAGGTGGTCAGTGTATAGGTAGCGACAGGTGCTTAGCCGCGTTTCATTTCATCTTTGCTTTCCTTGCATATTCAAACAGTTCAAGTGGCAGATGGCAGTAACCATTGGGATTCTTGTCGAGATAGTCTTGGTGATACTCATCGGCAGGGTAGAAGTTTTTCAATGGTTCCACTTCAACAACGATAGGTTTCTCATATTTCTCCTGTTGTTCGCTCATAACTTTTCTAATGGCATCCAACTGTGATTCGTCACTATAATAGATGCCAGTGCGATAGCGGGTGCCTTCGTCGTGTCCTTGTTTGTTCAGACTGGTCGGGTCGATGGCAACGAAAAACATATTGAGAAGAAATTCAAGACTGACCACATTCTCATCGTAATCAATATGCACCGTTTCTGCAAATCCCGTCGTGTCGGTATAAACTTCCTTGTATGTAGGATTCTGCGTGTTGCCGTTTGCGAATCCCACCTCTGTCTTCATCACTCCTTGAATCTGCTTGAAGAAATGTTCTGTTCCCCAAAAGCAGCCGCCTGCTAAATAGATTTCTTTCATCTTTATATTAGATTTGTTGATTATTGTAATCAAGTTTGGTTGTTATTTGTTGTTTACAATACTGTTGTAGATTCATTTGAAAATATTGTCTTTGGCAGCGGCTTGGGTTGGGATACCTGCTTTGCCGCCCAAATGGCAATTGCGAAAAACAATGTCTTCTGTATTGTCCATGCTCAACGCATTTTTCACTTCCTTGATGTCAACATGATTGAACACAATGTTTCTTAATGGTTTTTGCTTCGTGCCTTGCAGGATGATTCCGCCTGCACGCGCCTTGTTGCATGACACATTATTTATATATATGTCTGTCACATCACTGAAATGGTTGTTGTCAAGACCTTCTCCGGCATACATGCTCGTAATATAGAAGAGGTCTTCCACCTCATCAAACTGGCAGTTGTTTACATGAATGCTTCTCACAAATCCACCACGGTCTGGATTCGTCTTCACGTATAATGCTCTTTTGCAGTAGCCTGCATAGTCACAATCTTCGATAAACACGTTGCGTACACCAGCCGACATTTCACTTCCGATTACCACCGCATGCAAACCTTTGAAATGGCAGCGGCGGATAATGATGTTCTCCGAGGGGGTTGATGTATTGTCCCATCCGTCGTTGTCTCGTCCGCTTTTAATGGCCACGTTGTCGTCTCCGTTGTTGAAATGTACGTCTTCTATCAGAATGTTGCGTGAATATTCGGGATCGATACCGTCATTGTTTACCAGTTTTGCGTCATATCTCAACCCTCTGCATATGATATTCTCGCTTTTGAGCAGGTGAATACACCAGAAAGGGGAGTTGGTGATAATAACACCTTCCATGGTGATATTGCTACAGTTGAAAAACTGAATGAGATGGGGCCTGAGAAACTGTCCTTCTCCGAAATTCCTTTCACTGACCGCCATGCTCTCATGATTCATTTTGCGCGACAGCAACTGATCTGTTTTCTGCTTGGCTCTCCATGTGGCAAAAGTATTCATTGCATTGCCGTCTACCGTTCCTTTCCCAATAATCGACACATCATGTACCTGATAGCCATAGATGAACGGACTGTAGTTCTGAAGAAACGTCCCTTCCCAACTTGTTTTCACTGCTGGAAGATAGTATTCAGGATTGTCCGAGAACATCAGGGTGGCTCCTTCTTGCAAATCAATGCACACATTACTCACCAGATGGATAGGTCCGTTGAGCATATACACTCCGGAAGGAACAATGATATGTAAGCCGCCTTTCTTCTTTGCCATTTTCATGGCTTTGTCGAAAGCCGGTTTGCAATCTTTTTTTCCGTCTCCCTTTGCCCCCAATTTGAGGATGCTGACAGTGAGGTCGGGTATTTCAGCCCCCGTGATATGCTCTAAAATCTGATTCTTTTGGCTGGTGACGTCATTGCTGCTGGTTTGGGAAAACAGGTCAAGGTTCATCCCAAGCATGAATATGAATAGTATAAATCCCGTCTTTTTCATTTGGCTGAATGGTTTTATTTCGTGGATAACTTGTTCTTGTAGCATGCGAAAATACGAATAATATTTATATTTTGCAAAAGAAATGGCAAAAAGAAGAAAAAATGAGGTGTATTTAAATAAAAAGTGGAAAAGAATTTGGTGCTATTAAATAATTTATGTAATTTTGCATTCGATTAAAAAATAGGGGCGTAGCCCAGTTGGTTTAGAGCGCTGCAGTCACATTGCAGAGGTCATCGGTTCGAGCCCGATCGTCCCTACGAAGAAAAAGAAATCCTCGGTAATTGCCGAGGATTTCTTTTTCTATTTGTTGATTCTGCTTTTTATCTTTTCTACATACGCATCAATACCCGCAACGGCAGTGATGTTCACCACATCGCGAACCGAACAGCCGAAGTCGCAGAAATGGATGGCTTTGTTGAGTCCCATTTGAATCGGACCGATGATTTCCACATCAGTATTCAGAGCCTGTAGCATTTTATAACTTGACCGGGCACTGGTCAGATTGGGGAAAATCAGCGTGTTGACATCTTTTCCTTTCAAACGTGTGAATGGGTATAGATTGTCGCGAAGTTCCTTGTTTAGTGCAAAACTGATTTGCATTTCGCCGTCAATGGCCAGATCGGGATGTTCCTGCTGTATGGTGGCCACGGCATTTCTCACTTTCTGTGAGCCCTCAGAATTGTCGGAACCGAAATTGGAATGGCTGATCATGGCGATGGTTGGCTTCTCATTGAAGAAGCGTACAGCCGTTGCACTCAGTTCTGCAAGGTCTACAAGCACTTCCGTATCGGGGTCGTTATTAATCAGCGTATCTGCGATAAAGAGTGTTCCTTTGGGTGAGTTAATGATGTGCATGGTGCCGAAATGCTTGTATTCCGGACGAATCCCGATGATCTCTTTTGCCACCTTGATGGTGTTGGAATAGCGGGTGTAGAGTCCCGTGATGAAAGCATCGGCCTCACCGGTTTCCACCATCATCATGCCGAAATAGTTGCGTTCAAACATCTTGTCGTTGGCTTCTTCGAAGGTGTAACCGTCGCGCTGGCGTTTCTCAGTGAGCAGTTTGGCATACCTTTCGCGCCTTTCCGCTTCGCGGTCATGCCGTAAGTTGATGATCTCTATACCTTCCATGTTCAGGTCGAGTTCATTCGCCAGTTTCATAATGCGCTCATCGTTGCCCAAGAGAATAGGGTGGCAGATGCCTTCTGCCTTTGCTTGGACAGCCGCCTTGAGCATTGTCGGGTGGATTCCTTCTGCAAAGACAATGCGCTGAGGATGGGCAGCAGCCGTAGCATATAACTTTTGGGTGAGTTTCGTTTCCTGTCCCAACAATACACTCAGTGAGTTTTTGTATTCATCCCAGTCGGTAATCACACGACGTGCTACACCGCTGTCGATAGCAGCCTTTGCTACAGCCGCACTCACTTCTGATATAAGACGCGGGTCAACGGGTTTGGGGATAAAGTAGTCTCTGCCGAATTTCAGGTTGTTCACTTTGTAGACATCATTAACTACATCAGGAACTGGCAGTTTGGCAAGGTCGGCGATAGCGTGAACAGCCGCCATTTTCATCTCTTCATTGATGGCCGTTGCATGCACGTCGAGTGCTCCACGGAAGATATATGGGAATCCTATGACGTTGTTAATCTGGTTTGGATAGTCGGAACGTCCTGTTGACATGAGCACATCGGGCCTGCTGCTGACGGCATCCTCGTAAGAAATCTCAGGAACGGGATTAGCCAAGGCAAACACGATAGGATCCTCTGCCATGGAACGAACCATGTCTTGTGTCAGCACATTGCCTTTTGAAAGACCAACGAATACGTCGGCTCCTTTCACTGCCTCTGCTAATGTGTGAACATCGCGACGATGTGTGGCAAAGAGTTTCTTTTCTGCTGTCAGGTTTTCACGGTCGTCTGTAATCACACCTTTGGAATCAAGCATCAGTATGTTCTCTTTCTGTGCACCGAGAGCCACATATAGTTTGGTACAGGAGATGGCCGCTGCTCCAGCACCATTAACAACGATTCTCACCTTTGTGATATCTTTGCCGTTTACTTCAAGTGCATTCTTCAGACCTGCGGCAGAAATAATCGCCGTACCATGCTGGTCATCGTGCATCACGGGTATATCGAGTGTCCTTTTCAGTCGTTCTTCGATATAGAAACACTCTGGTGCCTTGATGTCTTCCAGGTTGATACCGCCAAATGTGGGGGCTATCCGCTCCACGGCTTCGCAAAATTTCTCAGGGTCTTTCTCTGCCACTTCAATGTCGAAGACATCTATTCCGCCGTATATTTTAAACAGGAGTCCCTTTCCCTCCATAACCGGCTTGCCACTCATTGCTCCGATATCGCCCAGACCAAGTACAGCAGTACCATTGCTGATCACAGCAACAAGATTGCCTTTGTCGGTATACTTGTAAGCATTGTTGGGGTCTTGTTGGATTTCCAGACAGGGAAAAGCCACGCCAGGAGAATATGCAAGACTTAAATCTGTTTGTGTGCGGTAAGGTTTTGTAGGCTTTACTTCAATCTTACCTGCTCTGCCGTTCTCGTGATAAGCGAGAGCCGCATCCTTTGAAATCTGTACCATAATGATTAAATCTAATGAAAAAACATCTTTTTACCACTGCAAAGATAGAAAATATATGTGAATTTTGGCTCATGATTTATGATTATTTGTTATCTTTGCAACGAAAACGTTGTCAATATGCATAAAAACAGTAATAATATAATGTCACGGTGTGATCTGCAGCATAGAGTTGTTGAGAAAGCCATGTCGCTTTTCAAGGAGCGGGGAATCAAGGCTGTTAAGATGGACGACATTGCAGCGTCATTGTCAATATCGAAAAGAACGCTCTATGAACTCTATGAAAACAAGGAGCAGTTACTGTTGGAAGGCATATCGCTTCAAATTTCGTCAAATCACAGTAATTTGGAACATTTTGCGCAGACAGCATCCAATGAGATGGAGATTGTCATCTATGTGATCAAAAGAAAATTGGAGGAATTAGGCTCTGTGAATCCTTTGTTTTTCAGCGACTTGAACAAATACGATCATGCGCTCCGTTTTCTGCAACAGTCAAGAGAACAAAACCGAAAACAAACCATGCTTTTTATCAACAAGGGCATTGAGCATGGCTATTTCATGTCAGACTTGAACTACGACATTATCTCAAAAATCAGTGATGGCGTGATTAACCATGTAGTGGAGACTAAACTTTATGAGCAGTATCCACTGCGCGATTTGTTTGTCAATTATGTGTTTGTGCAGATTCGTGGCTTGTGCACGGAGAAGGGCATCAGCATGCTTGACGAGATTTTCTCAAATCCTTGACACCTGCTTCACTCCCTTTACGGTGCGCAGTTTCTTAATCAGTGCCTCCAGTTTTGACGTGTCTTCCACGTAGATGACGAGATTTCCACTGAACAAACCGTCGTGGCTCTCTATATTAATGCTTCGCATCATGATTTTCTCTTCCTTCGATATGATGCTCGTCACATTGTTTACAATTCCTATGTCATCGTTTCCGATAATGCGCAAGGCAATAGAATACTGGGAATTACCCTTGCCACTCCACTTTGCACGAACAATTCTGTAGCCGAAACGTTTACGCAATTCGGGTGCATTGGGGCAGTCAGTGCGGTGTATTTTGATACCTCCGTTCACAGTAACGAAACCGAAGACGCTGTCGCCATAGATGGGATGGCAGCATTTAGCCAACTGGAAATCAACGCCTTTCAGGTTTTGGTCAATGACAATCACATCATCGTTACCGTAGGTGATTTCCTCGTTGGGATTCTCATAAACAAACTCTTCAGCACTTTGAGCAGGGATATTGGTATTGCCTTTGCCCGATGACAGATTGTTGTCGTGCTCATAAACCTCGATATAACGCTCAATCACGGTGTTCATATCGAGCGTCTCCTCGGCGAGTTGCCTGTAGAACTCGCGTGTTTCCTTAATGCCCAGTTTTTTAATCAGGTGGTTTAGCACACTTTCTTCCACCTCGATCTTTCGGTTTTTCAGTCTCCGCTCAAGCATTTCCTTAGCCAGCACACCCTGCTTTACTTGTATATCCTTTAGGGCCAGTCGTATCTTCGACTTGGCGCGGCTGGTTTTTACAATATTCTGCCAGTCTTGCTTGGGTGTTTGCGTGTTGGAGGTGAGCACTTCCACTTGGTCACCCGATTGTAACTGATAGCGGATGGTGACGATTTTGTTATTTATCCTTGCGCCAGTACATTGGTTGCCAACGCGTGAATGTATGTGATAGGCGAAATCGAGCACGGTAGCGCCTTTGGGAAACTTCAGCAAATCGCCCTTCGGAGTGAATACAAAGACTTCGTCTTCATACAAGTCCATCTTGAATTCATCCATTACCTGCCGGTCATCATTGTTTTCCAGTGCTGCGCGGATGCTGTTCAGCCAGTCGTCGATGCCGCCTTCGCTCTTCACTCCCTTATATCTCCAGTGGGCGGCAAGGCCACGCTCTGCCACTTCATCCATCCTTTCTGTACGTATCTGCACCTCAACCCACTTGTTTTCTGGTCCAAGCACCGTGATGTGAAGGCTCTCATAGCCATTGGATTTTGGCACTGTAAGCCAGTCGCGAAGTCGTTTCGGGTTGCCTTGATACATGTTTGTGATAATGGCAAATGCCTGCCAGCAGAGCGCATGCTCCTGTGTGCGTGTCATTTGGCCTGTTCCGTTGTTAGAAATGATGATGCGAATGGCAAACAAATCATAGATACCCTCGAATCCGCACTTCTGTTTTTTCATCTTTTGCCAGATGCTGTGTATGCTCTTGGTTCGCCCTTTCATATGGAAATGAATGCCGGCATCGCGCAGTTTCTCGTCAATTGGCTTGATGAACTTATCGATATAGGCATCGCGACTCTTCTTGGTGGCATTGAGTTTCTCCTTGATCATGTAGTAAGCATCATGTTCAAGATACTTGAGCGACAAGTCTTCCAACTCACTTTTCAGTTTGTACAAACCCAATTTATGAGCGAGGGGGGCATAGAGGTAACTTGCTTCTTCGCTCACCTGCTGCTTTGCCTCCAACTGTTCTGTGTCGCGTATCTGCCGCATCAGGCTTACCCTGTCGGCAATCATGATGAGAATCACTCGCATATCTTCTGCAAACGAAAGCAGGAGATTGCGGAAATTCTCACTTTCTATAACGGGATTCTTCTTGTAGAGTTCCTGTATGCGCGATAGACCATGGATGATGGTGGCCACCGAATCGCCATATTTCTCTCTGATATGTAGTGATTCTTCTAATCCGTTGGTTACGCAGGTGTACAATAGTATGGCAAGTACACCATCGCGTTTCAGTCCTTCTTCTTCTACAGCGATGATGGCGGTGCGGAAACTCTGCACCACAGGGTTCAGCCCGAACACATCTCGCTGTAGTTTTTGGTTACTTATTGACTTTTGCAGATAGTCTTGCATGGTGAGTTCGTCGTCTTTACTAAGCGACGTTCCCAACAGTTCTACCAATTGTTTCAGCAGTTGCTGTGCCTCGTTTATTTCGTTTTCTGTAAAAATCAGTTCCATGTTGCAAAGTTACGAATAAGCATGTGAAATACCAAATAAAAATGAGTTTTTCCGAGCGGTATTTCATTTTCGTAACGTTACGGATAGGTGAGAGATGGCAGAATGAAGCATGCATTATTGAGTCATAACTCAATCGTTTACTCGATAGATTAGTGGCACGAAGTGACAAAAATAATCATGCCGCCATGCTGAATACCTTATTATATAGGTATTGCGCAGCATGGCGGCATGAAAAAAGTTGGTTTGCCTGGAATGGATTAGCAGAGGCGGCGTGATCCGTCACCAATTACTACGTCATATACCTTGGGCTCTTTGCCGTATTTTGCGGCATATTTCTTGCGAGCAGTCTCAACGAAGGGACGATATAGTTCGTTCTTCACCAGGTTAATGGTGCAGCCACCGAAACCGCCACCCATGATTCTGCTACCAGTAACGCCGCATTCCTTGGCGATATCGTTCAAGAAATCAAGTTCTTCGCATGATACTTCATACTCTTTGCTAAGGCCTTCGTGAGTTTCATACATCTTCTTTCCAACGGTCTCATAGTCGCCGGCAACGAGTGCATCACATACGGCAAGCACGCGATCCTTCTCGCCGAGAACGAAATGAGCACGCTTGTAATCCTCTTCTCCTACTTCGGTGCGAACTTCTTCCAGTTGTTCCCAAGTGCAGTCTCTGAGTGTTTCGAACTTTCCTTCAGGATGTTTGGCTGCAATAGCCTTCACAACATTCTCGCATGAGTTGCGGCGGTCGTTGTAAGGAGAGCCGGCCAGTTCGTGCTTTACGCATGAGTTGAGCAACACCAGTTTATATCCTTTAGGATCAAATGGGAAATATTCAAACTCGCGACTGCGACAATCCAGACGCATAAGTTTGCCAGCCTGTCCGAATACACTGGCGAACTGATCCATGATGCCACAATTTACACCACAATAGTTATGCTCTGTGGCCTGACCAGCCAGCACCATGTCCCACTGGCTCACCTTGTTGTCACCGAAAATGTCGTTAAGACCGAAGGCGATGCAACTTTCCAATGCGGCAGATGATGACATACCGGCTCCAAGAGGCACGTCTCCTGAGAAGGCAATATTGAAACCTTTCACAGGAACACCGCGCTTCTGCATTTCCTTAGTTATACCATAGATGTAGCGCGACCAACTGGCTTTCGGTCCGGCAGGGTCGTTCAGGCTAAAGTCAACTCTGTCTTTCAAGTCAATTGCATAGGCGCGTACCATATCTTCTGTACCATTGGCACGCATTTCGGCCATAATGCCGCAATCAACAGCACCTGGGAAAACGAATCCTCCGTTATAGTCAGTGTGCTCACCAATAAGATTAATACGTCCTGGAGATGCATACACATTACCTGTCATGCCGTCGAAGTGCTTAACAAAGCGACTTCTTACGTGATCAATTTCCATCATAAGCTTATATGTTTAAAAAATAATGTATCAGTGAATATGTGAATGTAACTTAATAGTTGACGCCGAATCTGTAAACCGTTTTCTGCTTGTACTGCTCACCAGGATGCAGAATCACCGATGGGAAATAGGGACGATTGGGAGAATCGGGGAAATGCTGGCACTCGAAACAGATGGCACTACGGCGTGGGAATGTGGCTCCGTGCTGTCCGCTATATCCGTCTGCCCAGTTGTCAGAATAAACCTGCATGCCTGGCTCTGTGGTATATACATCGAGTGTGCGGCCAGAATTGGGTTCAACAAGGCGTGCAGCAAAACTCAATTCACCTTCTTCCTTCTTGTTCAGCACAAAGCAATGGTCGTAGCCAGCACCGTTTTTAATCTGCTCGTCGTCGGCGTCAATGTCGCGTCCAACGGTTTTCGGCGTGCGGAAATCAAAGGGCGTGCCAGCCACTTTCAGAATTTCGCCCGTGGGAATGCAGTTTTCATCAATAGGAATGAAGAAATCAGCATTAATTTCGCAAATCTGATCATTGATGGTAGGTGTGGGATTAGCGATTCCTGCCAGTGAGAAGAATGCGTGATGTGTGAGGTTTACGATGGTCTTTTTATTGGCTGTTGCCATGTAACCGATGGTCAGATCGTTGTCATTGCCAAATGTATACACAACGGTCACTTTCATTTCACCGGTGAAACCTTCCTGAAGATAGGGCGAAACATAATTCAGCACCAGCGTGTTGTCGCTCATCTGCAAGGCATCCCATACCTGAGCATGAAATCCTGTAGGTCCTCCATGGAGTGCATTGGGACCGTTGTTGATGGCCAGTTGATACTCCTTTCCGTTCAGTGTGAACTTACCTTCCTTGATGCGGTTGCCATAGCGGCCGATCAAAGTAGACAAATAAGGCTCTGGGCTGTTAATGACATCCTGAATGTTATCATGACCTTGGATAACGTTTGCTATGTTGCCATTTTTGTCGGGAACCATAATGGCAACGATGGCACCACCATAATTAGTTACTGCAACTTCGTTACCTTGGTTGTTTTTTAGAATATACAAATCTGTATTCTTACCGTTTACAGTGGTCTGAAAGTCTTCTCTTTTCAGACCACATAAATAATGTGTCTCTGTATTGCTCATCTTGTATATCTTTTTAGTTATTAAACTTTGTTGCAAAGTAACCAAAAAAAAATGAGAAACACGAATGAATCACTAAGAAAAAGCAAAAGAAAGTGTTAAAAACACCAAAAATCCAGCGATTGCTTACAGCACCGCAAGCAAATCTGCTACCACATAACTGCTGCCTCCCACAAAAATGAAGTCTTCAGGATGTGCGTCTGCGAGTGCCTGTTGATAGGCCGTAGCCACGTCGTGGTATGTTTTTCCGTGCAGATGGTGCTTTTCTGCGAGGTCTCCTATCCTTGTTTCTGGTATGGCTCTATGAGTGGATGCCTTACACCAGTAGTATATGGCATCGTGTGGAAGCATTGCCATGACGGCGTCGATGTCTTTGTCGTCCACCATACCGAAAACAATTCTGCGTTGCTTGCATGGTTGCTGGGCCACCTGAATGGAAAGATATTCCCAGCCACCTACATTATGGCCTGTGTCACAGATGACAAGCGGTTGCTGCCTGATGGTCTGCCACCTGCCAGTAAGTCCTGTTTGTTCACACACATTTGAGAATCCTGCTTCAACAGCATCTGTTATTTGCATGGAGGAGGGTGGGGGAAGGATACGCTCCAAGGCGTAGATGGCACACAGAATCGTACGTTTGTTCTTTTGCTGATAGAGTCCTTTCAGTTCGAAGTCGATATCGTCAAACGATCGTTTGCATTGTGCTTCGTCGGAAAACATCTGCATATCGAAGTCCTCCGCATAGTAAATGGAAGCGTCGTGTTCTTTTGCCACGCTTTCGAAGACAGGCTTGGTTTGCGGCGTTGTCTCCCCGATTACCACAGGTACACCATGTTTGATGATGCCTGCCTTCTCGTATGCGATCTTTTCAAGTGTATCTCCTAAGAACTGAGTATGGTCGAAACTGATATTGGTAATGACAGAAAGAATGGGATGAATGATATTTGTGCAGTCCAGCCTGCCGCCAAGCCCGACTTCGATAACAGCGAAGTCAACCTGCTGTTCGGCAAAGTATTTGAATGCCATGGCGGTGGTAAGTTCAAAGAAAGAGGGATGGAGCGGCTCGAAGAAACCACGTTCTTCTTCCACGAAATCAATGACATACTGTTCGCTGATACATCTGCCGTTGATTCTGATTCGTTCTCGGAAGTCAACAAGATGAGGGGAAGTATACAAGCCCACCTTGTATCCTGCAGACTGCAAAATGGATGCAATGGTATGCGAACACGATCCCTTGCCGTTGGTTCCTGCTATATGTATGCTCTTGAATTTTCTGTGAGGATGTCCGAAATGTTCATCAAGCGCAAGCGAGTTTCCAAGTCCTTCCTTATATGCACCAGCCCCGATCTTTTCAAAAACCGGGGTGACGTTGAACAGATATTCAGTTGTTTCCTTATAATTCATGGCATATTTGCTCAGCAAAAGATGCGTTTTGTGTCAACTGAAGTAATTGCGGAATTTGTCAAAGATGCTCTTCTTCGTTGCAATGTCACCTTTGAAGTTGTCGCTTTCCTGCATTTTCTCCAATGCTTTCTTTTCTTCTTTCGATAGTGTTTTTGGCACGTAAACACTTATATTCACAATCAAATCGCCTGTCTCGCGACCATATCCTTGCACCATAGGCAGTCCTTTGTCTCTCAGACGTAGCGTCTTGCCCGGCTGCGTGCCCGGTTCTATCTTGATTTTCAGTTTCGATCCGTCCACAGTAGGCACCTCTGCGGTTCCTCCCAAGGCAGCAGTCGGAAAGTCCAAGAGAAGGTTGTAAATCAGATTGTGGCCGTCACGGATAAACGTGTCGTTGGGCTCTTCTTCAATAAATACCTGAATGTCTCCGGTGATACCGTTGTGAATGCCTGCATTTCCCTTGCCGGGAACATTGACAACCATACCTTCGGCAACACCGGCAGGTATGTTTATCTCAACAACTTCTTCGCCTTTAACGATTCCTTTTCCGCCACATTCCTTACACTTGTTCTTGAGAATTGTGCCTTCGCCCTGACATGTGGGACATACGCTTTGCGTTTGCATCATGCCAAACAGGCTCTTGGTGGTTCTCGTCACCACGCCACTGCCATGACAAGTGGGACATGTTTCTGTTCCACTTCCATGCTCTGCGCCCGTTCCGTGGCAATGAGAGCAGGTCACATCCTTCTTTACTTTGAACTTCTTTGTAACTCCAGAGGCAATTTCCTGAAGATCCAGGCGTACTTTCAGACGGAGATCGGAACCGCGATGCTGTGCCGGCTGGCGCTGACCGCCACCAAATCCGCCAAAACCGCTGAATCCTCCACGTCCTCCAAACACATCTCCGAACATGGAGAAGATGTCGTCCATGGAGAATCCACCGCCGCCGAAACCACCGAAACCGCCCATTCCAGCAGGACCGTCAAATCCGAATTGGTCATATTGCTGTCTTTTCTGCGGGTCGTGAAGCACATCATAAGCCTCGGCAGCCTCTTTGAATTTCTCTTCGGCATCCTTGTTGCCCGGGTTTCGGTCGGGATGATACTTTATGGCAATTCTGCGGTATGCTTTCTTGATATCGTCTTCGCTCGCGTTCTTGTCAACGCCAAGCACCTCGTAATAGTCGCGCTTTTGAGCCATCTTTTCTTGATAGTTGAATAATATGATTTATTGTCCGACTGCAACTTTGGCATGTCGAATCACTTTGTCATTGAGGGTATAGCCTGTTTGAACACAGTCAATCACCTTTCCTTTCTTGTCATCACCCATGCCGGGAACCATTGCAATAGCCTCATGGAAGTCTACATCGAAATCCTTCTCTTCGGTTTCAATCTTCTTAACGCCCAGTCCTTCAAGTATTTTCACGAATTTATGGAAAATCAGTTCCATACCCTCTTTGATGGCTTTGGCATCTTCTGTATTGTCGGCAATGGCACGTTCGAAGTCGTCAAGTACAGGCAGAATGGCAGTAATGGTCTTCTCTGATCCGTTGAGAATGAGTTCTGCCTTTTCTTTGAGTGTCCGTTTCCTGTAGTTTTCAAATTCTGCTACAGCCCTTAAATATTTATCTGTCAGTGATTTGATTTCTTCTTCAGCCTTTTCGAGCGGAGACATTTCTTCCTGAGAATCCTTGTTTTCGCTATCTTCCGTTGATTCGGCATTTTCTTGAGTGGCAGCATCTTGTGTTTCTTCTGTCACATTTTGTTCGTTCTCGAGTTCTACATTGTTGTCATCCTCGATGTTTATTTTCTTTTCTTCGTTCATAACATGGTTGTTTTTTAATACTCAAATAAACCTACAGCAAATATCATGCCAATGTTTTAAGAGTACATTCTCGCTTTTTGTTCCTTGATGCTTTCGTCATAGATGTAGTCATCATAGGTCATCAGTTTATCGATTGTTCCCTTCGGAGTCAGTTCGATAATTCTGTTAGCCACCGTATTGATGAACTCATGGTCATGAGATGCAAATAGAATATTGCCTTTAAACTGAATAAGATTGTTGTTGAATGCCTGTATTGACTCCAGGTCAAGGTGATTGGTGGGTGTGTCGAGTATCAGACAATTGGCGTTTTTCAACTGCATGCGCGCAATCATACACCTCATTTTCTCGCCTCCTGACAGCACTTTCACCTTCTTTTCCACCTCTTCCTGCTTGAACAGCATGCGTCCCAGGTAGCCTTTCATGGTCACTTCGTTGCCTTGACCATACTGGCTAAGCCAGTCAACGAGGTTCATGTCACTATTGAAAAAACTGGTATTATCGAGTGGGAGATAGGCCGTTGTGATGGTGACACCCCATTTAAAGACTCCTCCGTCGGCAGTCCTGTTACCATTGATAATCTCAAAAAGAGCCGTCATGGCCTTGGGATTCCTGGATAGGAATACGGTTTTCTGACCTTTTTCAATATTGAATGATACATTGTCGAACAGCACGGTGCCGTCTGTGTCAACAGCCTTCAGGCCTTCTACCTCTAATATCTGGTTGCCCGGCTCGCGCTCCATCTGGAAAATAATGCCGGGATACTTGCGGCTTGACGGACGGATCTCTTCAACATTCAGTTTCTCAAGCATCTTCTTTCTTGAAGTTGTCTGCTTGGACTTTGCCACATTGGCAGAGAACCTGCGAATGAATTCCTCCAACTGCTTGCGCTTTTCTTCTGCTTTCAAGCGCTGATTCTGTGCCTGACGCAGTGCCAATTGAGAACTTTCATACCAGAATGAGTAGTTTCCGGAGAATACAGTCACTTTTCCGAAGTCGATATCAACCGTTTGCGTTGACACGGCATCAAGGAAGTGGCGGTCGTGACTGACCACAAGCACGCACTGTTCCAGTCCGCTAAGATATTGCTCAAGCCATTGAACGGTATCCAGATCGAGGTCATTGGTAGGCTCGTCAAGCAGCAAATTGTCTGGATGACCGAACAAAGCCTTGGCCAGCATCACTCTCACTTTTTGATTGTTCGACATCTCGCTCATCTGCTTATAGTGCTCATCCTCTTTGACACCAAGGTTCTGAAGCAGTTGGGCAGCCTCACTTTCTGCCTCCCAACCATTCATTTCAGCAAACTTCAATTCCAGGTCGGCGGCGCGGTTACCGTCTTCTTCTGTCATTTCTTCTTTGGCATAAAGGGCTTCGCGCTCCTTCATGTTCTCCCATAGAGGCTGATGTCCCATCAAAACGGTGTCCATCACCGAATATGAATCATATTTAAAGTGGTCCTGGTCAAGAACAGAAAGTCGCTCCCCCGAGCCAATCTCAACCATTCCCTTGTTAGGTTCCAGTTCACCGCTGATGGCTTTCAGGAGCGTAGACTTTCCTGCGCCATTGGCACCGATGATGCCATATATGTTATTACTTGTAAATTTCAGGTTTACATCTTTGTAAAGCACTCTTTTGCCAAACTGGATGGTAATGTCGGATAGTGTTATCATCTTATTAATAATGTATTGTTTGTTGCTATATGAAAAATCGTGTGAACAAGTGCTTTCTTCTTCACTTTGGCTGTCACACATTGTTTTGTGATCAATCGAATAAAACGCAGAAATGCTGCTTCCGCTATGCAATGGCTATTCCTTTTCGTCCATCAGATGAACGAAAAAGTCGTCAAGGTCTTTGTCTAACCCTTCCATCAAGTCACCTCCGATGATAATGGTCTCGTCGTCAGCGAGATATAGTTCTGCCACATTTTCGCTATCATCGTTTTCAAGCACGAAACTATAGGGCTTCGTAATGCCAAGGTTGTCAATCATATCATGCAGTCGGTGACACTCTTTTCTTAACAAGGCAGCAACCGAACTATAGAAATTCTCATCCTTGTTGTCAATCCATTGCTCCACCACACAACGAGTAATCTCCTGTTCATCATCATCGAATGCCATCATTTCGCCACTGTCTTGCGATACATGCACATGTATGTCTGTGAACAAGGTGGTTTCTTCGTTCATGGGAAGTTTTTGCGCGATTTTACGGATGAATCGCTCAATTTGTTGAATGGTCTGATCGGATGCTTTCATTTTTATTTTCTGTTTTGACGAGACAAAGTTACATTAAATAATGAAAACTACAAAATAAATTGAAGATTTTATTTGATTTGGCGCCGATAAGGTACAACAAACGTTAACTATTCAGTATTTATTTTCGATTTTATTTGCAGATACAAAATATAATTGTATCTTTGCAATTGCAAAGTGGAGATTGCAAAATCACACAGTAGATTTATGTGCCGGTGAGGCCATCACCAGGTGCATAATGCTGGTTTTATTAACCTGTTTCGAATGAATAACCTGATTAAGCACGACGGTATAGTAGATCATGTTGAAGGCAATTGTCTGAAGGTAAGAGTTCTTCAGACATCTGCTTGTGCGTCATGTAAAGTGGCGGGCCATTGTCATTCTTCAGAAGGAAAAGAAAAACTAATTGACATCTATGGCGTGGAAAACATTGACAAGTATTCCAAGGGTGATCATGTCACTGTCGTTGCCTCTTCAAAAACCGGAGCCAATGCGGTTTTGCTCGCTTTTGTCATCCCTTTCGTCATCATGGTGGGTATGGTGTTTCTGGTAAGCAGGTTCACTTCTGATGAGCCAATCATGGCGCTGACGGGCATTCTTTGGCTGATTCCCTATTATATAGTATTGTTCATGATGCGAGACAGGCTCAGCCGGAAGTTCTCTTTTTCAATAGAAGATCATTATTAATTATTAAAACAAATACAAAATTATGAGTTTTATTTTAACCGCAGTAATTGTTCTTGGATGTATCGCGCTCATCGCTGCATTGATACTATACTTCTGTTCCAAGAAATTTGCTGTTCAAGAAGACCCCAGAATCGGTCAGGTCACTGCTGCCCTTCCTGGTGCCAACTGTGGCGGATGCGGCTTCCCAGGTTGCTCCGGCATGGCTGATGCTTTGGTAAAGGCTGCCGACAAAGGTTCATTAGAGGGGTTAAACTGTCCCGTTGGCGGAGCAGATGTCATGGGGCAAGTGGCAGATTTGCTGGGTATCGCTATTGCCAACAGTGAGCCGATGGTTGCTGTTGTAAGATGCAATGGTAGTTGTGAAAACCGTCCTCGTATAGCAGCATACGACGGATTGCTCACTTGCAGCGCCGTCAATGCTTGCGGAGCAGGAGAAACAGCATGTGGATACGGCTGTCTGGGCTGTGGCGACTGTGTGGCTGCATGCCAGTTTGATGCCATTCACATGAATCCTGAGACGGGCTTGCCCGAAGTGGACGACGAAAAATGTACTTCATGCGGTGCATGTGTAAAGGCTTGTCCTCGTCACATCATTGAACTTCGTAAGAAGGGACCGAAGAATCGCAGGGTATTTGTAAGTTGCGTTAACAAGGACAAAGGTGCTGCTGCGATGAAGGCATGCAAGGCTGCATGTATTGGCTGTGGAAAATGCGAGAAAGAATGTAAGTTCGAAGCCATTACCATCGAAGGCAATCTGAGTTATATCGACTTTAACAAGTGCCGCCTGTGCAAGAAGTGTGTTGAAGCATGCCCCACAAAGGCTATCCATGCTGTGAATTTCCCGGCTCCGAAACCGAAGCCCGCAGCCCCGGCAGATGCGCCAAAGGCAGAAGAAACCGTAAAAGCACAGAAGACTGAAGAAAGAAAGGAGGAAACCGTATGAAATTAAAAACATTCCGAATCGGTGGTGTTCATCCTGAGGAGAACAAAATCACCCACAACGAGGCTACAAAAGTTGCAGCGTTGCCAAAGCAGGCCATATTCCCTTTGTCACAGCATATCGGTGCGCCGGCAAAGCCTGTTGTTGCCAAGGGAGATAAAGTGAAGGTTGGTACGCTGCTGGCAGAAGCAGGCGGTTTCGTATCTGCTCCCATCTATTCTTCTGTGTCGGGAACGGTGTTCAAGATAGACACTGCTATTGATGCTACCGGCTATCGCAAGCCTGTTATTATAATTAATGTGGAAGGAGACGAATGGGAAGAGAGCATCGACCGTTCCGAAAAACTGGAAGAACTGAGCGCTCACCCCGAACTTACACCCGAAGAAATCGTTGAAAGAGTAAAGAAGGCTGGTGTAACGGGTATGGGCGGTGCCGGCTTCCCGACATTCATTAAACTCTGTCCTCCGCCAACAGCAAAGGCAGAATGTGTGATTATCAACGCTGTTGAGTGTGAACCGTACATCACGGCAGACTATCGCCTGATGATGGAACATCCCGACGAGATTCTGGTTGGTTTGGAATTGCTCATGACGGCAGCCAAGGTTGATAAGGGATATATAGGTATTGAGGACAACAAACCAAAGGCCATAGAACTGCTGGATAATAAATGCCGCGAGAAATTCGGTTCATCCAAATTCCAAGTAGAGGTTGTTCCCTTGGCAAAGAAGTATCCGCAGGGCGGTGAAAAGCAGTTGGTTGATGCCGTCATCAACCGTCAGGTGCCTGCTCCTCCTGCTATTCCCGTTAACGTTGGAGCAATTGTTCAGAACGTTGGTACTGCTTTTGCTGTGTATGAGGCAGTTATGAAGAACAAGCCATTGTTTGAACGCTATACCACAGTGACAGGAAAACAACTGTCAAAACCAGGAAACTTCTTGGTGAGAATGGGTACTCCGATGAGAGATTTGATAGATGTCTGCGGCGGTTTGCCAGAAGGCGAAAATAAACTTCTTGCTGGCGGACCGATGATGGGTAAGGCATTGACATCTGTGGATGTACCTGTCTGCAAAGGAACCAACAGCGTGACCATCCTCACCGACGATGATGCCAAGCGCAAGCAGGCGCAACCTTGTATCCGTTGTGCCAAGTGTGTGAGCGCTTGTCCGATGGGTCTTGAGCCTTATCTCCTGGCAACCTGTTCCAGTTTAAAGAACTGGGAGAGGGTGGAAGCAGAAGATATCACATCCTGTATAGAGTGTGGTTCGTGTCAGTTTACCTGTCCTGCCCATCGTCCGTTGCTCGACAACATCCGCTTAGGTAAGTCAACCGTGATGGGAATCATCCGTGCTCGCAATGCCAAAAAGTAACTATAATCTTTAATCGTTCATTCTCAAATTAAGATATAATGGGAAAATTAATCGTATCATTATCACCGCATGCACATGGTACGGATAGTGTGGAGAAGAATATGTATGGTGTGATCATCGCACTCATACCCGCACTGCTGGTATCGTTGTTCTATTTTGGACTTGGCTCTGCCATTGTGCTTGCCACGAGTGTAATTGCCTGTGTATTCTTCGAGTGGGCAATTGCAAAATTTATTATGAAGAGAGAAAACCTCTCTATATGTGACGGCAGTGCCATTCTCACTGGTCTGCTTCTGGGATTCAACCTCCCGTCGAATCTTCCAATATGGATCATCATCGTAGGCGCACTCTTCGCCATCGGTGTCGGCAAGATGTCGTTTGGCGGATTAGGAAATAACATTTTCAACCCGGCATTGCTGGGTCGCGCATTCCTTCTGATCAGTTTCCCTGCACAGATGACGTCCTGGCCGGTGGCCGGACAACTCACCAGTTATCTCGATGCAGAGACAGGAGCCACGCCGCTTGCCATCATGAAGCAAGCCATTAAGTCGGGCGACGCATCGCTGCTCGACCAGTTACCATCGGCAACACACCTGCTTCTGGGCTCTAATCCCACAGGTGGTCTTGGCACCATCGGTGAGGTTTGCGCACTGGCATTGTTGCTCGGTCTCGTTTATATGCTCTGGAAGAAGATCATCACATGGCACATACCAGTGAGCATCATCGCCACCGTATTCGTGCTCAGCGGACTTCTCCATCTGGCTAATCCTGTCTATGCTGATCCGTTCGCAGAGATTCTCACGGGTGGTCTGATGCTCGGTGCCATCTTTATGGCTACCGATTACGTCACCTCACCTATGACCGGCAAGGGACAACTCATCTATGGTGTTGCCATCGGAGTGCTCACCGTGGTCATCCGTAACTGGGGTTCTTATCCCGAAGGTATGTCGTTTGCCATTCTGATCATGAATGCGTTCACTCCAATTATCAATACTTACATCAAGCCAAAGCGCTTCGGCGAGGTTCCGGCAAAGAAATAGGAGGACAGAAATATGGAAAAACTTAAATCATCTGTAACTAATATGGTGCTGGTGCTCACAGGCGTGGCCGTCATCACTGGATGCATTCTTGCTTATGTGAACCATGTGACTGAGGGACCGATAGCACTTCAGAAAGAGAAGACACTTGCCGATGGTATCAAGGCTGTGATGGGTGGAGGTGAACTCAACGTTGCCAAAACCGACACGGTGAAGCAAAATGATTCCAAAGGAAAAGAAATGACTTATATTATCTACCAGACGCAGGACGCTCAGAAAAACGACCTCGGGGCTGCCGTGGAAAGCACCACAAGCGGTTTCGGTGGCGACCTGAAAATCCTCGTTGGCTTCGATGCTCAGGGCAATATCCTGGGATATACACTTCTTGAACATGCAGAGACTCCGGGTTTGGGAGCCAAGGCTGACAAATGGTTCCAGAAAGGAGCCAAAGGCGATATTATAGGAAAGAATCCCGCAGAGGAATTGGTTGTGTCAAAAGATGGTGGTCAGGTTGATGCCATTACCGCGTCAACGATTACCAGCAGGGCTTTCCTGTTAGCAGTAAACAATGCATATAAGGCGTTCAAGGCTACACCCGTGGATGGTGAAACCGGTGCCACAAAAAAGGGAGGAAGTAAAGAATGAACTATCTGAATATTATTAAGAATGGCATCGTCAAGGAGAATCCAACCTTCGTACTGATGCTCGGTATGTGTCCTACACTGGCCACTACAACAAGTGCAAACAACGGTTTGGCCATGGGACTTGCCACTATGTTTGTGCTTATATGCTCAAACGTGGTGATTTCCCTGATTAAAAACCTCACGCCCGACAAGGTGAGAATCCCTGTCTTCATCGTGGTGATCGCATCGTTTGTTACTTTGCTCCAGATGGTGATGCAGGCTTACGTGCCCGATGTGTATGCATCGCTCGGCCTGTTCATCCCTCTTATCGTGGTTAACTGTATCATTCTCGGCCGCGCAGAGGCTTTTGCCGCCAAGAACGGGGCCTTGGCCAGTCTGATGGACGGTATTGGAATCGGCCTTGGATTCACTCTCGGCCTTACTTTGCTTGGCATTTGTCGCGAGTTGCTGGGTGGCGGATCTGTCTTCGGCATCACCTTGCTGCCAGAGACATATAACATGCTGATGTTTGTGCTGCCTCCGGGAGCATTCATCACACTGGGTTTCCTCGTTGCAGTCATCAATAAGATCAGAAACTGATAAAACATGATCACGTTAACATTATAACCATCAAACATTGAATTATTATGGAATACGTATTAATCTTTATATCAGCAATATTCGTCAACAACATCATCTTGTCGCAGTTCCTCGGTATCTGCCCATTCCTTGGTGTGTCGCAGAAGATCAGCACTTCGCTGGGAATGTCTGCCGCTGTTGCATTTGTGATGACTCTGGCTACCATCGTAACCTATCTGATACAGTATTATGTGTTGAATGTGTTCGGCCTTCAATATCTGCAAACCATCGTGTTCATCCTCGTGATCGCGTCGCTGGTGCAGATGGTGGAGATTGTTCTCAAAAAGGTTTCACCGGCTTTGTATCAGGCGCTTGGCATCTTCCTGCCCTTGATTACCACCAACTGCGCCGTGCTGGGTGTGGCCATCTTGGTCATCCAAAAGGATTTCTCTTTGCTGTCGAGCATCGTTTATGCATTCTCAACAGCCATCGGTTTCGGACTGGCACTCACTGTATTTGCCGGCATTCGTGAGCAGATGACGCTGGTGAAGATTCCCAAAGGCATGCAGGGTACGGCCATCGTGCTGATCACAGCAGGTCTGCTGAGTCTCGCATTCATGGGATTCTCCGGTGTTGACGGAGGCTTGAAGGTTCTCTTCGGCATCGACTAACCCTACCTTTAATATCCCAAGCGCACAGCGAGAACTCATCTTCTATGGTCTTGGGGTTAAGGTTTTTATTAGCAATACTATAACATCTAATCATCAAGACCTGTGCTTTGAAGTTCCAAGGCATAGGTCTTGATTTTGATTAAGACATAATAGAAACACAATAAATGGGTGAAATCGGGTTTGAAAACACTAAATCATAAAAACTGAATTTTGACAGAACAGGTATCACAACGCAATACTAAATTCACCCAACTCACGTTTAATTAACGTGAATTCGATATCGCTTGCCATGTGAACGGGTTGAAGTGAACCCTAAAAGTTAGACTTCACCGTCACCTGTTCATTACGGGAATAGCAAGTGCTTTATAAAAAGGAAAGGTGAAACTAACAAATACTCAATACCATTCAGACATTTCTGCTTGTTTTGCGGGATATCCAACCGCTGGCCATTCTTGTCGATATAGAACCACTCGTCGCTTTCCCATTCGCCATGCTCATCCATATCGTTCTTCTTGCCATGATAGGCCACGCGTGCACTACCACCCTCAAACGGCAATGCACACTGGAATTGAGGCTTTATGACTACATTGCCCAAGGTATCGGCATAGCCAATCTTTCCCTCATCGTCTAAGATTCGGTAGAGTCCTTCATGGACGTCATCTGCCTGGAAATTGTCTATCGTCATCACCTTGAATATCTTCTCGCCTTTGTTATTAATCATAACGATTCCATAATGAGGTTCCGCCACAATGCCAATAGGGGCTATCGAGTCAAATCCGCAATATTCATATTTGCCGTAGGGTACAATGGTATCGCCCTGTTCGTTCAGATAACATATAGGTTTGAGAAATTCTGCTCCTTTAGCGGCAAACAGTTTCTTGCCTTTCCATCCTCGGCACCTGCCTGCCTCTATAAAGCCGCAGGGTTCAGGGTTCTGAATAGCACTTTCTTCAGACAATATCTTGATACGGTTCAGCGTATCTTTGTCGAAATAAAAGTATGTCTTGCCCTCAGTTGGATAAAGGCCTGTAATCAACACGCGGAAATTGGGGAATTCTTTCTTCATGTGCAGTTTGCTCAGAACACTGTCTTTGGTCTCACCCACATGAATTCCCGACTTCAAGACAATCCGAGGATCTGTAATATTGGCATAAATGACTGTATGGATCGGATCATCTTCTATTAATTCCTGAAGGATGATCTGATTATCTTGACTGCTAAATGTATAGTAGTTATGAACGCATTGATAATCAGAGGTCTTATTCTCTTTAAGGAAAGAAAAATCTTTCCGGTAATCAGCAAGGGACTTTTGGAATCCAAAAGGATATGGTGTCATGCAGTCACCATTCACGGGTTCAAGCGTCAGCGTGTCGTTGGTGATATAAAAGGAATTAACTTTATCTCCCTTTTCTTCGCTTGCTGTTTCCTGACGACAAACACAACTAATCGTCAACAAGGCCGCAAATATGAGGATTATTGCTTTGTTCATATTTCGAATAAATTGTCGTTATCTAATACATTTGCAAAATTACACATTATTCTTTTAATAAGGAAACTTATTCGTAGTTTTATTTGAAAGACTTCTTCGACAATCTTTCATTGAAGATTTAATGGGGTGGTGTAGTGGAATAAGTGATTGGGGGAGTTGTTCCGATGTGGTTTTTCGGATCCAAAAGAGGGTTGAAAAATTGGATAAATTGTGACAAAACAATGTCGGCGATTTTGCTCAAAATAGAAATGGAATTTGTGTAAAATGGACTTTGAAAACACGAAAACGTAAAGATTCATTACCGAGACGCACGTTTCGACTCGCAAAACCTATGCTTTTGACCTTTAAAAACTATGGTTTTACTGTCCAAAAACTATGGTTTCGCACCTCAAAATATATGTTTTTGCACCTCAAAAACTATGCTTTTTTCTGCAAAAATCTGATTTCATCGTATAAGAATAAACCTCTTTCGTTGTAATTAATTATTAATCAACAAGTTGCGAAATATGTCTCGATACTCTCGTATTTCACTTCCAATGGGTCGTCTTTGACCAACATCGCCCGTATGAGAGGCAAAACTCGGATTTTCCTTGACAATTTCAAGCACATGAATTGCTTTGTTCCGCCATCATCAACGACACGTTGCGATGACATCGGTGGGTGGATTACTGATTATATTTATGATAGACGAAGTAAATACCACGCTGATGTAGTATAGAAGTTGCGAAGAAATCGAATGTTGGCAAAGAAAGCCCACAGGCGGCGGGGATTTATGTGGAACTTCTGCTTGTAGTGTGGGTTGATGAGCCAAAGCATGCGCCGGCAGATGGTATATCCAGTTTCCAAAGTCAATTGTTCGAAATGTTCTATAGTCATACGTGAGGCTCGGATGTCAATCAATTCGTTAATGGTGTCGCTTGTATTTCCGCTCAACTTCAACATGGTTCGATAGATTGGCTTGGGCATCAGATGCACGAAAGGAAGTTTTGAGGTAAGTCCAACGCTAATCTGCTGATGGCCGCCGAAGGGGTTCTGCCAGACAGGAAAGCCGAAGAACACGATGCCTCGCACTCTCAGGAAACCCTTGACGTGAAGAAAAAACTCCCGTTTGCAAGAGGGGGCAATATGCTCTATAACATCGTGAACAAGTATGAGGTCGTATCGTTCTTCATCGTTTGTTGTCTTATCTGCAAGAAGGAAATCCTTGCAGATGAAAGTTCCTCGTTGATGACATTGTGCAAAGAAGGTACGTGCCTCGTTGATACGCACTTGGCAAATATCCATACCTGTCACCCGACAACCCTTTTCAGCAAATGGAAGCAGATTGCCACCCTCGCCACAACCTATTTCCAGTATGCAGGTTTCTGATGTCAGAGTGATATATGTTGCCAGATATTCCATGTAGAACTCGCGGGCTGTGTTTGACAACTCATAGAAGTATTGTTTACGGTTCAGATGTCGATGTTGCATAATCTTTTCTTGTTTTGTTTCTCTAAAGTGATAGATACCACCAAACAAGAAAAGACTGCATGATTCGGGATGGGATATTACCACGTTATGCGGATTCCTAAAGGCAACGAGAATGTGAATGTATGTTCCGTGTGGAAGGTTTCTATGTCGCTGCCAGTTGGTGTGTAGTATTGCAAACTCGGTTCTGCAAAGATGCCGATATCGGGCGTAAAGTTGTACTGCAAGCCAAGTCCCGTGCCGACCGACCATTGTAATGGAACGTGGATTGTGGTCTTGTTGCTGATTTCCTGCGTGCCGTCGACATAATAACTGGTATTGGATGGTGCATAGACTGGTATCTCCAACTTAGCACCGAGACTTTCGTAGAGGTTCCATCGCCCAACTTGATATATATGATATGTACCTTTCAAAGGTATGCCGAGATAGTGGATGGCTTGTTGCTCGTGAATGGCACTACCACGTGTGCCTATTTCAGATTCCGACTTGAGACGACTATAACTCAAACCGGTTTCAATAGCAACGCGATTATTCAGTTTGTACTTCAATGCCAAAGAGAAGGTGGTAGGCATATGGTGGTGTGTATTGCGCTCTATCTTGTCAGAAACTGGCCGTGCGGCATTGCGTTGTGCAATCTTCAGTATGGTTTGATAAGTCTTATCATCAACATCCAGAGTTCTGCTCTGTAATGCTTCTGCATAATCGCTCCATCTTTCAAAGGAACGTACACGTGGTATCTCACTTGTTATGCCTGTCATTTCTGTCTCTGTGAACACATGCGGACGATTAGCATTCTTTTCACCCATGCTGCCGTTATATGCTAAATCAACTGACCACTTTTTCACCTGATGCTTTACTTCCGCAGGCTTTTCTATGTATCTTTCAGCGATATATGTGCCCTTGTCTGGATGCAAGACAGGTAGCGGTTGTCCGTCGTGTATGATGGTTGTTGAATCAGTGTGCCGTGTTTCTTCTGCTACGTAATGGAGCGTGTCGATAGTGAGAAGACTATCGACAGGGAGATATTTGCCAGAAGCAACAGCCACATGGAGTGGGGTAGTCTTTGGAGTAGCAGGAATTACTTGTTCTGTCGTTGTTGTTTCTCTATCATCATGGCTGGTGTCTGATTTAAAGTGGTCTTGTTTTATCACTACAGGATGTGGCACGTCAATAGTTTTCCCTGCTTTATATAGGTAGATGCCCAACGGTAACAGAAGCGGCAGGAGCCATAGCAACCAATACTGGGCAAGTGACTTCTGCAACATTTTCTTTGCCCTTGACAATTGTGAGGATGACGAGTGGGCAGCAATGCCAAGGATTTCGGCTATTTCCTTGTGTGTCATCTCTTGGATAACTGCCAACTTGAACACCTGCCCGTAACCATTGGGAAGAGCCTCAATAGCCGTCATCAGTTGTGTCATTGTCGGCAATGGCTTATCATCTGATGGAACAGGTTCATGTGGCAGTTCTTCTTCAGAGAGTGTGGAAAGCGAAAGCATTGTAGGCTCATGATGCCGTTGCACATATCGCAGGGCCACATTGGTAGTGATGCTTTTCAGCCACGCCTCGAAGCGATTGGGGTTGTGCAATTGGTTCATCTTGGCAAAAGCCAGAAGAAATGCATCATGTGCCAATTCTTCTGCAACTTGTTGGTTGCCCACAATGTGTTGGCATATCCCCGTCATTTGTCGGTGATATGCCCCATATAGGCTTCCGAGTGCAGTCTCGTCGCCTTGTCGCCATCGCTCTATGAGTTCTTCTATGTCCATCAAAACATACTGCCTCTACTGACATAGACGCCACTTTTCACAAAAAACTGCACGGAAATTACAATTTTTTTCAAATAAAGGACATATTTGCCTCTTATTCGAAAAAAACATGTCACCATGTTGAATGCCTTCCTATTTTGCTGGCATTTTCACAACATGGTGACATGAACAGATGTTTATGTATCGGGCTTGTTACGTGACTACGGCGTATACAAAGCCCGTATAGATTACTTTCAGAGAGGTATTTTGTCGATACGACGCTGGTGTCTTCCTCCCTCAAAATCGGTGGCGAAGAATTCGTCCATGATACTTTTCGCCATGTCGTTGTCGATGAAACGGCCTGGCATCACCAACACGTTGGCATTGTTGTGCTGGCGAATCAGATGAGCAATCTCTGGTATCCAGCACAAACCGGCACGAATCTGCTGGTGCTTGTTGAGTGTCATGCTGATGCCTTCACCGCTTCCGCAGATGGCAATACCGGGATATACTTCTCCGTCTTCTATGCCTTTGGCCAGCGCATGACCGAAATCGCTGTAGTCGCACGAATCTTCCGTGTAGGTGCCGTAGTCTTTATACTCCAGTCCCTTTTCTTTCAGGTATTGAATGACATATTGTTTGAGTGCGAATCCAGCGTGGTCGCTGGCTATTCCTACTGTCTTTACGTCCATCATTATTTAGATTACAGGTAAATAAAAGAACAGTGCTGCGCACGGGCCGAAGCCTTTTGGCGCAGCACTATGTGTGAAATCTCGGTTATGATTCTGCCAAGAAGGCTTTCACTTGGTTGTATACGTTGTCAGCAGTATAGCCTAATTTCTCGTCGAGAACCTTGTAGGGGGCTGAGAAACCGAAACTCGGCATTCCGAATACCTTACCATTGGCACCCACGAGACCTTCCAAGGTAACGGGCAGACCTGCCGTCATACCGAAGATTTTGGCACCCTTTGGCAATATCTGCTCTTGATATTCCTTGCTCTGGCTACGGAACAGACCTTCAGAAGGTACGCTTACGATGCGAACCTTGATGCCGTCTTTGCGCAAGAGTTCAGTTCCGGCAACAAGCGTGGATACTTCAGAACCGTCGGCAAGCAGAATCACGTCGTAGTCCTCATCGCTTCCTGCCACCACATAAGCACCCTTGCGAGCCTGCTCATAGTCGTTGCCAGCGGGAAGTTTTGCGATGTTCTGGCGAGAGAAAATGAGAGCCGTTGGTGTTTCCATGTTCTCCATGGCCATGGCCCAACATACGGTTGTCTCGTCGGCATCAGCGGGACGGAACACGCGAACACTGTCTTTTCCGTGATGATTCTTCAGTTTTTCCATCAGGCGGATCTGTGCTTCCTGCTCCACGGGCTCGTGTGTAGGACCGTCTTCACCTACGCGGAATGCATCGTGAGTCCAGATGAATTTGATGGGAACTTCCATCAAAGCAGCCATGCGCACGGCTGGTTTCATATAGTCGGAGAACACGAAGAACGTGCCGCAAGCGGGAATCACACCGCCGTGCAGATACATACCGATGCACATGCAGGCCATGGTGAGTTCGGCAACACCTGCCTGGAAGAAGGCTCCTTCGAAGTCGTTTCTTACCAGACTCTTGGTTTTCTTCAAGAATCCGTCGGTCTTATCAGAGTTGGAAAGGTCGGCAGAAGCGCAAATCATGTTAGGTACCTGCTCAGCCAAAACACCAAGACAGGCGGCACTTGCGGCGCGTGTGGCCGATCCTTCTTTCTGGACCACGGCATTCCAGTCTACCTTTGGTGCATTGCCACTGAACCATTCCTTCATCAAAGCAGCCTTCTCGGGGTTCTCTTTTGCCCATTTCTCTTCTTCAGCATGGCGCTCGGCAACAATCTTTTTCAGTTCTTCGCGGCGCTTTGCATAGAGTTCTTCCACTTCGGGGAAAATAGTAAACGGCTTTTCTGGATTGCCGCCAAGATTCTTGATGGTGTTGGTATAGGCATCACCGCCAAGTGGAGCACCGTGCGTGTTGATACATGCTTCGTAACTTGTACCGTCGGCACGCAGAGCACCCTTGCCCATGATGGTCTTACCGATAATCAATGTAGGACGCTCCGTTTCCTTGTTGGCTTCAACGAGGGCAGCACGTATTTCTTCGGCATCGTTTCCGTTGCATGTGAGCACATTCCATCCCCAAGCCTTGTATTTGGCGGCAGTGTCTTCGTTCATAACCACCTTGGTCTCCGTGGAGAGTTGGATGTCGTTAGAGTCGTAGAACATGATAAGGTTGCTCAGACCCAGAATACCGGCAATGCGGCCTGTGCCTTGCGAGATTTCCTCTTCTACGCCTCCGTCTGAAATGTAGGCATATATCTTATGCTTCATCACCTCTTTGCCAAGGCGAGCCTGTAAGAATTTCTCGGCCACGGCCGCACCAGCGGCGAAGGTATGTCCTTGTCCCAGCGGACCCGAAGTGTTTTCAATGCCGCGCTTGAGTTCACGCTCAGGGTGTCCTGGGGTGGGAGAGCCCCACTGACGGAACTGTGCAATTTCATCGAGAGAGAACCTGCCCTGCAGGCAAAGAGCGCTATACAGCATGGGGCTCATGTGACCTGGATCGAGGAAGAAACGGTCTCTTCCTGCCCATTCGGGATTATCCGGGTCGTATACCAGGAACTCCGAGAAAAGTACGTTGATAAAGTCTGCACCGCCCATGGCACCTCCTGGGTGTCCGGAATTGGCTTTTTCTACCATTGATGCTGCCAGAATACGAATATTGTCAGCAGCCTTGTTCATTAATGTCTTACTATTCATATCTTAAATAATTATGTAATTAATCTCTATTATGTATGTTTCCAGTCGGATTGGGAGTTACTTATTTCACTTCCAATGTGACTTGTATTTCATATCACGGTGTAACTTATTTCACTTCCAATACAATGATTGACTTGGCCGGAATCTTGAACTTCAGGCTATTCTTTTTCACCTTAACGTCTTTGAATGTCTCTGGTTTTACTCTTTCGGGATGGTCGAAATCGTTATAGTCGGAGATATTCTTGCAAGTGAGGATTCGGCCGTTCATGGATTTCATCTTCGCACCGTCCACGTTGATTTCTATTTCCTTTTTCTTGTCGAGACTAACATTGGTCACGGAAATCACGATGGTGCCGTCGTCTTTCTTGGCAGCCGTGGCACTAATCATGGGCAGACGACGAAATCCGTCTTCCTTGTTGCTGTTGACAGCCTCGTTCATTTCATGCCTTACGGTCATGTTTTCGCATTTGATGTCGGTGTGCAGATAGGTGGCATTCTGGAATGGTTTGTACATTTCAAACACATGGTAGGTTGGAGTGAGCACCATGTGGCCAGTGCCTTTGGTATCTGTCAGAATCATGCTCTGCAATACGTTCACGATTTGAGCAATGTTGGCCATCTTCACGCGTTCGGTATGGCGATGGAATACATTCAGTGAGAGAGCGGCAACCATGGCATCGCGCATGGAATTCTGCTGATACAGATGTCCGCTGATGGTTCCCGGCTCTTCGTCCCACCATGTTCCCCATTCGTCGACGAGCAACCCAATCTGCTTCTTCGGGTCTTTTTCGTCCATGATGGTGCAATGCTTCTTGATGACATCCTCTATTTCAAGGCATTTACCCAGTGTCCAGTAATACTGGTCGCTGTCGAAACTGGTGGCCGATCCTTTGCTTCCGTTCCATCCTGACACCGTGTAATAGTGAAGCGAGAGACCATTCATGCGATGGCCTACATTCTCCATCAGCACCTTGGTCCACTTATAGTCGTAGTCGCTGGCACCGCTGGCAATCTTATAAAGATGATGACCGTCGTAGTTGCGGCAATATGTGGAGTATCTGCGATAAAGGTCACTATAGTATTCGGGGCGCATATTGCCGCCACAACCCCAACTCTCGTTGCCGATGCCGAGATATTTCACATTCCATGACTTGTCGCGGCCGTTTTGGCGGCGTAGTTTAGCCATGGGCGTATCGCCGTCGCTGGTCATGTATTCCACCCATTTGGCGAGTTCTTCCACCGTTCCACTTCCCACATTACCGCTGATATAAGGCTCACAACCGATGAGTTCGCATAGGTTCAAAAACTCGTGCGTGCCGAAAGAGTTGTCTTCAATGGTACCTCCCCAGTTGTTGTTCTGCATTTTAGGCCTTTTATCCTTGGGTCCGATACCGTCCATCCAGTGGTATTCATCAGCGAAACATCCGCCCGGCCAGCGCAGCACAGGCACTTTGAGGTCTTTCAATGCCTGCAATACGTCGTTGCGGTAGCCTTGTGTGTTGGGAATAGGTGAGTTTTCTCCTACCCAAAGACCTCCGTAAATACATGTTCCGAGATGTTCGGCAAACTGACCGTAGATTTCTTTCGGTATGATTTGTGAACCATTGTTAGCCTGAATGCTAATCGTTGCATCCTGAGAGAATGCCGTTGAAGATAATGTTGCAGCCAGTGCAACGATAATGAGTTTTTTCATATACAGAATCTTTTTCTTTATATTACGGATAAAGAGTGCGATTCCCTAACCGCACTCTTTATCCATCGTGTGCATTTAGCGCTTGCACTTCACCGCAGCCTGCTCAATGCCAAGTCCGTTCTTATAGTTTTCAATGTATGCGTTGAAACCAGCGACATCTTCGGGTGTAGGCTGAATCTCCACACCTGCATTACCTACGAACACCACCTTGTCGAGATAAACGGGGAGAGACATGCTCTGAGGATTGTTCACCAGATAAGATGCCAGCAAGGCAATCCCCCAAGCCCCCCCTTCGCCAGCCGTTTCCATGACGGAAATGGGTGAGTTGATGGCTGCCGCAAGAATGCGCTGCCCAACGCCTTTCGTCTTGAAGAGTCCTCCGTGTCCGGTAATTCTGTCAACCTTCACCTTTTCTTCATTGAAGAGGATGTCGTTGCCAATCTTCAACACGCCCACTGATGCATGCAGATGAGCACGCATGAAGTTGGCAAGATTGAATTTGTCGTTGGCCGACCTTACGAACATCGGTCTTCCTTCAGATAATCCGGTAACCGGCTCACCGGAAATATAGTTATACGAAATCAGTCCGCCACAATCGGCATCGCCTTCCAAGGCATGGTTGTATAGTTTTCCGTATATTTCGTTCATGTCGACGGGAACGCCGATGAGTTGCTGGTATTCCTTGAAAATGTTCACCCATGCATTGAGGTCGGACGTGCAATTGTTGCAATGCACCATCGCAACGAGGCTTCCGTCGGGAGTGGTGACCATGTCGATCATCTCGTAAGGCTTGGAAAGGTCGTGTTCCAATACAATCATCGAGAACGAAGAGGTGCCTGCCGATACGTTACCTGTGCGTTGTTTCACGGCATTGGTGGCCACCATGCCCGTTCCGGCATCACCCTCGGGCGGACATACAGGGATTCCTGGTTGCAAAAGTCCGCTCTTGTCGAGCAATTTCGCACCTTTTTCCGTGAGACAACCAGCATTTTCTCCGGCGACGAGCACCTTTGGAAGGATGTCAAGCAATCTCCAGGAGTAGCCGTTGGGCGCAATCAGACGGTCAAACTTATCAACCATGGCCTCGGAATAGTTTTTCGTTTCGGGATCTATGGGCAGCATGCCCGATGCATCACCGATTCCGAGCACTCTTTCGCCCGTGATTTGCCAATGGATATAGCCTGCCAGAGTGGTGAGAAACTCGATGTCTTTCACATGTGGCTCGTTATCAAGAATGGCCTGATACAAATGTGAGATGCTCCAACGGAGCGGAATGTTATAAGAAAAGAGTTCCGAAAGCGTGGCGGCAGCCTTTCCCGTATTCGTGTTTCGCCATGTGCGGAAGGGCACCAGTATCTTTTCGTCCTTGTCGAAAGGCATATATCCGTGCATCATGGCACTGATGCCGATGGCCGCGAGGCTACGGATGTCGGTGTCGTATTGCTTTTTCACGTTAGCGCACAGGTCGGCATAACTGTCTTGAAGGCCGTTCCAGATGGCGTCTATGCTATATGTCCATAGGCCGTCCACCAGTTGGTTCTCCCATTCATGGCTACCTTGGGCGATGGGCTTGTTTTCCTGGTCAATCAAAATCGACTTGATTCTCGTGGAACCCAACTCGATTCCAAGAACGGCTTTGCCAGTTTCGATTGTTGTTCTTGCATCTAAACTCATCTTGTTGTTTATGTTTTAATGATAAAAACCTAATAATTAACCGATTACAAATATCACGCATACCAACTTATATAAAGGTTGGAATTCGTTAAGGAAAAAGCAAAATGAAAAACTAAAAATGATGCCCTCTTGTGAGGTTTCAATTTTAATTCTTCATTTTGCTTGTATGATTATTTCAATGCTTTGTTAAGCATATAATACACTTCGTTGACACGAAGTTGCTGCTTGATGCCCTCCATGGTGGCATTCTTGTCGATATGAATCATCTCGATACCGGCAATCTCGGCATAATCTTGCCAGTATTCGGGTGTGATGTCATAAGAGAAGCAAGAGTGGTGTGTGCCACCGGCCAGGATCCATGAGCCGGCACCGATTTCAAAGTTCGGTTGCGGAATCCAAAGAGCCGATGCAACCGGCAACTTGGGAAGTGGTTTCGGCTTGATGCACTCCACATCGTTCACAATCAGACGGAAGCGGTTGCCCATGTCCACAACGGTGGCCGTTACGCCGGGGCCTTCCTTTGAGGTGAACACCAGGCGTGCCGTCTGCTCTTTTCTGATGCCGATGCCGAGGAAGTGAACCTCGAGTTTGGGGCGTTTCTCGGCGGCAATGAGCGGGCAAACCTCCAACATGTGTGACTGAAGAATGGCACTCTTTTCTCCGTCGAAGTTGAGCGTGTAGTCCTCCAGGAAGGAACATCCCGTGGGAAGACCTTGCGTCATGAACCACACCGTGCGATACAAGGCAGCCGATTTCCAGTCACCCTCAGCACCGAAGCCATAGCCCTCGGCCATTAAACGTTGAGAGGCAAGTCCTGGAATCTGGTCGAAACCAACGAATTTCGGGTCGTTTATGTCCTGAGTACCCAAGTCGTCGAAGTTGGTGGTGAATCCCTTGGCACCCTTTTCCGTAAGGATAGAGCGAAGGGCCAACTCAGCCTTGGCGGCATTCCATACCTTTTTGCCCAGTTCGGAGTTCTTGTCTTCAAGTTCGGCGGCATGGTCATACTCTTTCAGATAGGTGTCGAAGAGTTGGTCGGCCTGCTCGTCGGTTACTTCCTTCCAATGTTCCATGAGTTCCGAAACGGGGCAATAGTCGACGTGATAGCCCAGCACCTGCTCGGCACTCACCTTATCACCATCGGTAACGGCAACATTGTTCATCTGGTCGCCGAAACGAAGGATCAGCATGTCTTGAGCGTCTGCCCAACCGGCACAAACCCTTGCCCATACGGCGATGTGCTGCTGAGCCTTCTCCTCCTTCCAATGGCCAACCACTACCTTGCGCGGAATTCTGAGTCGTGCACAGATATGTCCGAACTCGCGGTCGCCGTGAGCGCTCTGGTTGAGGTTCATGAAGTCCATGTCGATTTCGTTCCATGGAATTTCCGCGTTATATTGTGTGTGGAAGTGGAGTAGGGGCTTCTTCAATTGTTGCAATCCGTGAATCCACATCTTGGCGGGCGAGAACGTGTGCATCCATGTGATGATGCCGATGCACTTCTCGTCGTTGTTAGCGGCCTTCATCACGGCCTCCACCTCTTTCGAAGAGTTGGCGGTGCCTTTGTATACGATCTTCACGGGAATGTTTCCGCTATTGTTAAGACCGTCCACCATTTCCTTCGAGTGGCCGTCCACTTGAACAACCGCGTCGCCTCCGTAAAGCAACTGGGCACCCGTTACCCACCAAATCTCATAGTTTTCAAATACCTTTTTCATTTTTATTATTCTTTTGTTAGTTATTTCTTTTGTCCGTAATATGCATTCGGCCCGTGCTTGCGGCTGAAATGCTTTTCAATGAGCAAGGGGTTCATCGTGGTCTCTGGGTTCACCATGAACGACACAAACGCCATCTTGGCCACTTGTTCCATCACCACGGCATTATAGACGGCCTGGTCGGCATCCTTGCCCCATGAGAACGGGCCGTGGTTCTTCACAAGAACGCCCGGTGTGTGCACGGGATTGATATTGCCGCTCTTGATGCGGTCAACGATCACCACGCCTGTTTCCTTCTCATATTCATCCATTTTGTCGGCCGTCATGTCATACGTGCATGGAATCTCGTCGTGGAAATAGTCGGCGTGAGTTGTGCCGATGTTGGGAATATCCTTTCCTGCCTGAGCCCAAGCCGTGGCATAGGTGGAATGTGTATGCACGATGCCGCCCAGTTCGGGGAACGCCTTGTAGAGAACAAGGTGTGTGGGGGTGTCAGACGACGGGTTCAGGTCGCCCTCGACCACCTTTCCGCTCTCCAGGTCAACCACCACCATGTCGCAGGCCTTCATCTTGTCATAACTCACCCCCGACGGTTTGATCACCACGAGGCCTTTCTCCCTGTCGATGCCCGACACGTTTCCCCATGTGAAGATCACCAGATTGTGCTTCACCAGGTCGAGATTGGCTTTGAATACTTTTTCTTTCAGTTCTTCTAACATAATGCTTTTGTAACCATTTTTAAGAACATCCGCCCATTCGCCTTAAAGCCTGAAGAACGGAGATTCCTGATACATTCTTTTATTGAATCGATACAGGGCAGCCCCCCTCTTGGAACTGTTCTTGTCGATGAGTTCCGTTTTCTCGATCATGTCGATAGCCTTGATACGCTTGCGGAAATTGCGCTTGTCGAGTTCCTCGCCGAGGATGGCCTCGTAGACCAGTTGAAGTTGGGTAAGCGTGAACAAATCGGGCAGCAGGTTGAAACTGAGCGGTTCCGAGTTGATATGCTTGCGCAAGAGCGTCAGGGCTTTCTTTACCATGATGTTGTGGTCGGAATAGAGAGCGGGAATGGCATCTGCGTCAACCCATTCCACGTCGTGTTTCACGAGCAGGTACTCTTGATAGTCGCTCACGTTGATCAACGCGCAATAGGCTATCGAGATCACCCGCTCGCCGGGATCACGTCCCACGGCACCGAAGGCTTCCACCTGTCGCATGTAGATGTGCTTCAGTCCTGTAAGATGATAGAGCACCCTGTATGCCGCCTCGTCGATGCTCTCGTTTTCGCCGACGAATCCCCCGTAGAGCGACCACTCCCCACGTCCTGGATCCATCTGGCGCTTGCCGAGCAGCACTTTTAGTTTCTTCTTGTCGAAACCAAAGACGATGCAATCGACGGCCACGTATACCTTGTCATGTTCAGCATAGAAGGATGCCATATTCTTTTCTCCCCGTTAGTGTTGTTTTTACCAGAAATAGATGTAGAAAGCCACGGTGATGGCCAGGATAATGCAGGTGTGAATCACGTCCCACATGTTCCAACTGGCACGGGTGGCAGCCCTCTGCTCGGGTGTGGAAGTGCCGAACACCAGTCCTTGAATCTTGTTGGGTGCGGGAGCCTCCGTGCAAAGGCTGACGATAATGACCACCAGGCAGCACACGACGAGCATGACACCGCAGAAATAGAGCCAGTTGAAGTCGTAGAATACGGCCTTGAACCAGTTGTCGCTTGCTTCGGTGGCATTGCTATAATACACCTTGGCACCGAGACGTGTCAAACCGATGATGATGCCCGAGAGCAGTCCCCACATGCCGCCTTTGGCCGATGCGCGCTTCCAGCAGATGCCCAAGAGGAATGCGGCGGCGATGCCCGGAGCGAGCACGCTCTGCACGTCCTGGAGGTAGTTATAGAGCACGTTACCTACGGAGCGCATGATGGGAATCCAGAGAATGCCGAGCGCCACGATTACCACGGTGGCAATCTGTCCGATGCGCACCAGGCTCTTCTCGGATGTGGATGGTTTCAGACGCTTCCAGAAGTCGATGGTGAAAAGCATGGCCGACGAGTTGAACAACGATGCGAGCGAAGACATCAGGGCAGCCAGGATACCACAAACCACAAGGCCTTTGACACCTGCGGGCAACAATTTGGCCACGAGTGTCGGGAAGGCGGCATCGGGCGTTGAGAGCACAAACACCTCGCCGTTGGCCAATGTGATGCCCTTAGTACTTAAGGAATAGGCAATCATACCTGGAATCAAGAACAGGAACACGGGTAATAACTTCAGGTAAGCACCGAAGATGGTACCGCGGCGGCTCTCCTTCTCATTCTTTCCCGAGAGCACACGTTGCACGATATACTGGTCGGTACACCAGTACCAGAAACCGATGACGGCAGAGCCAACCAGTGCTCCCAGCCACGGATAGTCGGGGTCGCGCAGGTCGCGAATCAGGTCGGTCATGTGGTCGCCATACTCGTTAACGGTTTGAATCGAGCACGTGGCCATCATCTCGTCCCATCCGCCCAGCGCCTTCAGTCCCAGCACCAGGATAATGAGCGAGCCCAGCAAGAGGATGGGCGTTTGCAATACCGACGTATAGAGCACTGACTTCATACCTCCGAAGATGGTATACACGGCCGTGATCAGCACCAATCCGATGGCCGCAATCCAGAAGAAGTCGATGCCCCACAATTCCTTGATGCCGAACACCTGCTGGAACACCAGTCCGCCCGCATACACGGTTACGGCCACCTTGGTAAGCACATAACTGATGAGCGAGATCACCGAGAGAATGGTGCGGCTCTCCTTGTTGTAGCGCTTCTCGAGGAATTCCGGCATGGTATACACCATTGAGCGCGAATAGAACGGCACGAACACCCATCCCAGAATCAGAATCATCCATCCCTGAATTTCCCAGTGGGCCATGGCCATGCCGCTCGAAGCACCTGCTCCGGCGAGTCCAATCAAGTGTTCTGAACCAATGTTCGAGGCGAAGATGGATGCACCGATGGCAATCCACGTAGCATCCTTACCCCCGAGGAAATAGTCAGCCGAGTTGTCGTTCTTCTGGCTGACCACCCAAATCACAATACCTATCAGTGCACAACAGAATACACCGATAACAATCCAGTCTAATAATGCCATATTTACTAATGTTTAAGAATAATCGTTAGGCCGTGCCGGCCTCCGCGCAAAGTGGGGAGTGGCTTTATTTCACCACTCCGAACTTATAGATGCAATGCGAGTAATACTTCTCTCCCGGGCTCAGTAGCGGTGACGGCCACTTGGGCTTGTTGGGTGAGTCGGGATATTTCTGCGTTTCCAGGCACACGCCCGCATGCTTGGCATACTTGATGCCGCCCTTGCCGGCCACCTTTCCCTCGAGGAAATTGCCCGTATACACTTGGATGCCTGGCTCGTTGGTGAACACCTCCATCATGATGCCCGTCTCTGGCGAATAGAGGCTTGCGGCCAGTTGCTTGATGTTGCCCTTGCCGTCGTGATACGAGGCCAGGCACCAGTTGTGGTCGAATCCGTTGGCGTTCTTGATGGGCTTATAGTCAAAGTTGTTGACATCCTTGCCAATCTCTTTCGGCTCCATGAAATCCATCGGGGTGCCTTTCACCCATGCCGTGTCGCCCGTGGTCATATAGGTGTCGTCCGACGGCGTGTAGATGTATGCGTTCACGTGGAGCACATGGTTTTCCACCGTCTTGTTGGCATCTCCGTTCAGGTTGAAATACGAGTGGTTGGTCATGTTCACCACCGTCTTCTTGTCGGTCACGGCGGCATAGGTGATGTCGAGGCTATTGTTGTTTCTCACCACGTAAGTAACGTCGGCTTTCACATTGCCGGGGAATCCGTTATCGCCGTCGGGCGACATCATGGTGAGCACCAGTGTGGAGTCATTGGGCTGGTTGGCGTCATACACCTGGTATTGCCATCCGCTGGGTCCTCCGTGCAGGCAATGTCCGAAATTGTTCCTGGGCAATTGGATGGTCTGCCCATCGATGGTCATCAGTCCGTTTTTGATGCGGTTGGCATAGCGTCCGATGGCGGCACCGAAGTCGCTGGGTGAGTTCACGCTATCAGCATACTGGGCCACGTTGTCATAGCCGAGCACCACGTCGCGTAGCACGTTGTCCTTGTCGGGCACCATGAGCGACACTACGCGCCCGCCGAAGTTGGTGATGCACACCTCCATGCCGTTGGCGTTGGTAAGGGTGAACAACTTCACCGGTTTCTCGTTGATGGTTGTGTCGAAAGCCGCGGGGTTGAGTCCCGATGCGGTGGTGGCGGACTTGTTGCCGCCGCAAGCAGCACAGAGAACGAGGGCCATTCCCGCACCGCAAATCAGTGATTTCATGTGTTTCATTTGTAGTTTGATTGATTAATAAGTTTGAATTTGGGTGTAAAAATACAATATTTTTTTCGAATACGCTATACAAAGCGCAAAGAAAATTCATATTTAAGATTTTTTATAGTGTTACATGTGCTTAATGCGGGTGTTCGCAAAAAATCCCACATTTATATAAATAAATAAGATTTCGACGAAAACGACTATTGTTTCCATGATTTTTTGTATTTTTGCACGGTGCTATCAATCACATCGAGTGGGTTTATGAACATAGAAGACTATCGCGAATTTTGCCTTTCGTTGGGCGAAGATGTGGAGGAGAGACTGCCCTTCACGGCCTTTCGCTATGCCAGTGGTGTGCTGGTGTTTTATGTTTGCGGCCACATGTTTTCGTTTTTCGATTGCGACCGTTTCAGTGTTGTCACCTTGAAATGCCAGTCCGATCGTATCGGCGAACTGATGGCTGAGCACGATTATATCGGAAAACCGTTCAATATGTCGCCCAAATACTGGATTGGCATTTGTCCGCAAACGGCTCCCGAAGGCTTGCTTCGCGAGTTGACGCGCAATTCTTATGAGATTGTGAAGGCTAAGTATGGGCATGCGCGAGGCATATAGAAGTTGAGCATGCCCTTATTTCTTGATTGAGAATTCAAAGTGAAGTCCTTTTTCTTGTATGTTTTTGATGGCGATGGTTCCGCCATGGAGCACCACGGCGTTTTTCACGATGGAGAGGCCGAGGCCCGTGCCGCCCATCTGCCGGCTTCGCCCTTTGTCAATCCGGTAGAACCGCTCGAAGATGCGTTTCTGGTGCTGGGGCGGTATGCCGATGCCGTTGTCTTTTGTACGGCAAAAGATAACTATTAACGTGAGTTCGACGTAAGCCTTACGCAATAAGTCTACTTTTATCGATGATTTCTATATTCATTTCGGGCTTCTTTGGTAGTAGGTTGTAGGCAATAAGTCCAGCGAACAGGTTGGTGGCAAAGTTGTCGATGGAACGGTGTCTGGTATGTTCAATCTGGCATACATTCTTCAGTTCGTCATTCACAGTCTCAATAACAGA
>ODAI013437327.1_pt1 | contig 66340 bp, 55 predicted proteins | sample 1539321 | NCBI WGS metagenome assembly ODAI01 (sample SAMN02144231, study PRJEB22623) | gut metagenome | biome: sheep rumen | host: Ovis aries | place: New Zealand
ATTCGTATCCAAGAACGAACATATTCAGGCTCTGCTGATGATAATGACTCTTGGACTTGCCGTGTTCAGCGGATTGGAATGGAAACTGCGTAATGCTATGAAGGAATCAAATGTTCAGCTTCCGAATCAGACAGGGAAACTTACTGATAAAATAACCATGAGGTATGTGTTCCAGATATTCAGTACCGTTATAACGATTGTTTTGGACAATGGTGAACGGCTGTTCTATCACATTAGCGATCAAGCCGACAAAATTCTGGAGTTGCTCGGTGATAAATACAAAAAGACTTACGGTAGCTAATTTTTTTGCACAAGTACTGAGGGACGAAATTAACCATGTTCAAGTGCGAAATGTAAGGCAGATTAACATGACATCAGGATCAAGCGTTAAGCCGGAACCGGCCAGCCAGCAGCAGGTATGAAATACGGCGCAGCGGGGTTATCCGCTGCGCCGTTTTGTTTCAGTCATCAGCCAAAGCCGGCAGAGACCGTTCTAGAGTCCGCGGTGCTGCTTGACAATCTGCCAGGCCGCCTGGATCTTCTGGGACATTTCCTTGTATTTAGCCACCTCCTCTTCACCGAGACCGCGGGCTGCCGCCTTGTCCGGATGATATCTGTTCATAAGACGAAGATAGGCTTTTTTGGCATCGGCATCGGAGGTATTCTCATCAATACCGAGAATGCGGTAGGCTGAAGCAAGCTCCTCCTCCCGGTTCACCGTACTGCCGTATCCTCCGTAGGATCCGCCGCCGGTCCCCTGTCCGGTTCTCATCTGCTCATAGAAACGGGAGAAGAATTCATTGAAATCAAATCCGTTACGGTAGCAGCGGGAATTCTGATCGTAGAAATATCGGTAACGGCGCAGGTACAGTTTAAATTTATACTGGATCTGATCTTCAGTATACCCCAGCAGTGTTCCCATCTGACTGAAATACAGCTGCTGCTGTTCGGTAATCACCGGCTCGCAGAAAAACAGCTGCACCACCCAGTCAAACAGTCTGCGGCGGTCAAGGGGGAATGCCCATAATCTGCGGTTGTCCCTGATCATCTGTTTTACCAGACTCTCTGTCAGATTTTTTCCATAGTTGAAATAGGAGCTGGCCGACGACACCTGCTGATCTTCAAGGTGAAGTTCGTCCACCACATCTCCGATATGACGGTATCTAAGGCTTTCGTCGGAACTGCCGCACTTGGTGGAATAATATCCCATCAGCTGGAAAACAAAACTGATCACCTCGTCCCGCGGTTTAAGCCTGGTGAAATACCTGTTAAACAGTCTGTATCCGAAGTAGGCGGCTGCAGCAATCAGGGCGACTGTCACCAGGATCTTCAGCAGCAGGGAGATCAGCGGCAGAAAAATATAGATTATCAGACCCACGATCAGAAGCTGCACGGCACATCCGATCATAAGAGTATTTCTGTTTAAGTTGATCTGCATCAGTTCTGTCCTCCTATTCTACCGGCCGCATATTCGTCCACCTCCCTGAGTCTCTGCACGGTTCCGACATCAAACCATCTTCCCTGCAGCAGTTCCCCGGATACCTTCCGTTCACCAATCCATTTCTCAAACCACGGTTTCAGCGGCTGGCGCTCATCAGGGATCTCCAGGATCGCGGCAGGATCATAAACCGCGGCACCGGAGAAGGTATAGTGACGATCCGTTGTAACCATACCGTCCTGCAGATCAAAATCACCCTGGGGATTATGGGCGGCCTTCTCCACAAACCACAGATGAGCCTTCATGGCACCGAGACGGTGCGAGGCGAAAAGTGAATAATCCGCATCGATAAAGGTGTCGCCGTTGACCACCAGGAACGGCTCAGTTCCAAGCAGATGCAGGGCATGACGCAGACCTCCCGCGGTCTCAAGTCCTCCCGGAATTTCACGGGACCAGCTGATGTTCACGCCGAACCTCTCCCCGTTTCCCAGATATTCCTCCAGTTTTTCCCCCAGCCAGGCGGTGTTTATCACAATATCAGAAATCCCGCAGTTGCGCAGTTTTTCAAGGTGATGGACAATCAGAGGTCTGCCGCCGGCCTCAACCAGCGGTTTCGGGATCCTGTCGGTAATCGGACGAAGTCTCTCGCCGCGTCCGGCGGCTAAAATCATACATTTCATAAATATTTATTATCTCTTGGTGAATCTGTCTGCCAGCAGGCTGGCAAAATCCCTGAACTGCGGATATTTTGCGGCGGTTTCAGCCACATAGCCGAAGGTACGGGGAAGATACTGCAGATATCCGTCCCTGCCGTCGCGGTACAGCAGCCGGCAGAATATGCCGATAGCCTTGAGATGACGCTGCATTCCCGTCAGATCCATAAATTCTGTGAACTGTTCCAGACTGAAGTCCACCGTACCGGCGGCCCGCAGTTTTTCATATGCACGGGCAGTCAGCCGCTCCCGCAGGGAAGGTTCGAGGGTGACATAGCAGTCTTTAAGCAGTGATACCAGATCATAGGTCACCGGACCGGTCACCGTATCCTGAAAATCGATCACCGCCAGCTGTTCATTGTCAGTAATCATAATGTTGCGGCAGTGAAAATCCCGGTGCATGGTACCAGCAGGCTGCTGCAGATCATTCTGCACCAGCATTTCACACACACTGCTCCACACATTCTGTTCCGCCGGGGTAAGTTCAATTCCGGCATGAGCGCCGACATACCAGTCGGAAAAGATCTGAAGTTCACGTTCAATAAAAGGACGGTCATAGATCGGAAAGGAATGCTCAATCTGAGAAATTCTGACGGCAAGATCGCAGGCCCTGCTGTAGAGACTCTCCTCGTTCTGCGGGGTGTGATACTGGCTGAACATGGTACTGCCAAGATCGGTGATGCACAGATATCCCTGATCGAGATCCGCCTGCAGCACTTCGGGAACATTAATACCGGCCCTGCGGTAGATCCCTGAGTACTCCACGAATTCGGCATTTTTTTCGGTCGCCGGAGGTGCATCGACAAAAATCCGCCCCTCCGCCCGATAGTATTTTCTGAAGGATGCATCCCCGGAAACCAGCTGCAGCCGGGGATCTTCAAGCCCGGTTACCTGCGCTGCAAATTTTTTAAGACCGTTCAGTCGTTCTTCGCTGCTCATAAATCAATCCAAAATCAAAAATTTCAGTTACATACCTCCGGATTATACTATACTCGTTGCATTTTTAGTCGTTCCGTTCCGCATTCCGGGCAAAAATTCACCGGTCTGCGCCTACCTGCCGTCTGAGTTCCGCCGGCAGGCGGCAAAGGCCGGAAAATGGAAGTTCCGGAGCGCCGGCAGGTGCGTCAGTACTCAATCCGCGTTAGTAAAAGCACAATATTTATGATAGAATTACACTGTTTTTGAATTCAGGGAAAAGCCATGTCCTTTAAGTTAAAACTGTCATTTCTTGTTATTGCCGGAGCCTGTTTCTGCTGCGGCGCACAGGCTGAAAATCTAAACAGCGAAAAAGCAGTTCCCCATAAAGCGGAACCGGCCGGCAGTACCGGAAAGCAGGTACAGACGGCAGGACCGGCCGCAAACGGCACCGCCGCAGCCGACCAAAAGCAGACAAAACCGCAAAGTCCTGCTAAACAGCCGGCCGCAGCCAAACCCAACGCCAAGAGGACCCCGTTCTCCAAATTTAAAAAGGAATGCTATGCCGGAGTACCGGAGGTTGACCAGAGCGAGTTTGACTCCAGAACAACCCCGGTTGATATTCTGTCAGACGAGGCCAACACCGCGGACGAGAACAACTTCTCCTTCAAGGGAAATGTGAAGATTACCCAGGGCAACCGCACCATGGATGCGGACTATACCCAGTTCAACCGCACCAGCCAGAAATTCAACGCCTACGGCAATATCAACTACCGCGACGGCTACATCAGCATCCGAGATGCCAGCGAGGTGGAAAGCTCCATCAGGAACAAGACCCTCAGCGTGACCGATCCGAAATACCAGCTGCACGGCTCTCCGGCCCGCGGCGAGGCAAGTAAAGCCGACTACAACCAGCTGGAGAAATCCTACCACCTTGAAAAGGCCACTTTCACCACCTGTCAGGAGAATGCGGAAACCTGGCACCTGGAGGCCACCACTGTAAATATCGATGAAGACGAGGTGTTCGGGGAGGCATGGAATGCATCACTTTGGCTGTACAGGATCCCGATCTTCTATCTGCCGTACATCAATTTCCCGATCAGAAACGAACGCAAAACCGGTTTCCTTTATCCTGAAATCGGCTACAGCGGCAACGACGGATTCAAAATTACGGCGCCGTTCTACTGGAACATTGCGCCGAACTACGACTACACTCTGACCCCGACCTGGATGGGACACCGCGGACTGCACCTCAGCAACGAGTTCCGCTACATGATCTCCCCGAAAAACACCGGCGACATCATCTATGAATACACCGCCCATGACAAGCTGGCGGAGAAGGAGGACGGCATCGACTCCTCCCGCTGGTACAAGCACTGGAGTCACCGTTCAAGCTTCCTCAACGGCAAACTGAGTCTGTTTGCCAACTACAACAAGGTAAGGGAGAAGGATTACAACTATTTCAACGACTACACCAAGCAGAGCGGCTCCACCGACAAGGTGGTACAGAGTCTGGGCATGGTCTACTCACCGTTTAATTTCACCACGGTGAGCGTCAAGGCGGAAAACTACCAGATGCTGATCGACACCAGTCTGAAACCTTTCGAGGTGCTGCCGCAGATTACCGTCAAGAACTTCACACCGCTGCCGGGCATGAGTCTGTACAACACCTTCGAGTTTGCAAATTTCAGCCATTCAAGTGAAAACAAGCAGAACGGCAATTTCGAGGGTAAAAGATATCATCTGCAGTCCAAACTGCAGCTGCCGCTGATCCAGCAGCCCTTCTTCCAGCTTGACAGCAACCTGCGCATGATGTTCACCCACTATGATCAGACCGTACTGGGGGATCAGCTGCTGTCCTACTACACCAGACGCGGATTTACCAACATTGCATCATCAGTAAACCGTTTTATTCCGACCTTCCAGATCCAGGCCAGACTGATTATGGACAACGACTTCAGTCTTTTCGGTCATAATTTCAGCCAGTCACTGGAGCCGATAATCCAGTACTACTATGCACCGTACCGCAATCAGGACGACATCGGTCTGTACGATACCACCAATATCGTCCAGGATTATTTCTTTATCTTTGATGACAATAAATACGCCGGGATTGACAGAATCACCGACGACAACCGTCTGAGCACCGGATTTGTATCCCGGATCAGCGACGAAAACGGGATCGAGAGGGCGATCTTCTCCCTGGGCATGGCCTACTATCTCAGGGAGGGGAAAGTTAAACTTTATCCTAAATATAATGAGCCGAACCGCCGCCGTTCATTCCTGAATGCAAGTCTCGATCTGAAACCTTTCAACAATGTACTGTACAACGGCTCCCTGATCTACAACACCGAGGATCGCTATCTTGACCGCGCATCCAGCGTACTCGAGTACAGTTCCGACGACTGGGTGGCACAGCTTAACTACCGTTATACCAGAAACGGCAACATGACCATGTTCGGCAATGAAATCATCGATATGAGACAGCTCGGTCTGCTGACTAAATTCTCATTTTCAGACCGTCTGAGCATGGTACTGGGATACTATCAGGATCTGGAGCAGAAACGTGCCATAGACAAGGTAATCAAACTCAGATATGAGGACTGCTGCTGGAGATTTTCCGCCTACGCGGAGCAGGTGTACGAACCTGACAACAGACGCAAGATTGCCGATCTAGACACTAAGTTCGGTATTCAGTTTGAAATGAAGGGACTGGCAACACTGGGGGCAAAGGATATCTCCGATACCATGGATACCCGTCTGCTTCCGTACTCCAGACCATTCAATTTATCGGAGAATTAAATGCATAAAACACTAGTAAGAAAAGTTCTGGCTTCACTGATCATTTCCTGCGCCCTGAGCGTGTCCGGAACCGCCGGCGCCCAGACCGGAACCGTGGACCGCATCGAGGCCGTAGTCAATAACGGCGTAATCCTGGAAAGTGATCTCGATGCCGCATTCGCCAAATACAAAAAGCATGTGCTGGAAAATATTCCGGCGGGACAGAGTGCTCCGGATGATCTGACTCTGCGCAAACATGCGCTGGAGCAGCTGATCAACGCCTCCCTGGTAACCCAGCTCGGAGAAAAAATGGGAGTGCAGATCAGCGATATGGAAACCGATCAGCTGATTGAATCCGTGGCCAAGATGTCCAACCGGACCGTCAACCAGGTATATGAGGACTACTTCAAAAACGAGGGTCTCACCCCGCTGCAGACCCGCGAGAAAATCAAAAAGGAGGCTCTGATCAGCGAACTTCAGCATATCAGTGTGAGAAAACGCGTCAGGATCTCCAATCAGGAAATCGAGCAGACCATGGAACTGCTCAAACAGCAGAACAATATTGAAACCAAGTATGATCTGGCAAGTATCTTCCTGCGGGTGGATGATAACGCCACCGCCGAGGAGGCCGCAAAGATCGAGGAGCAGGCAAAGCAGATTGTACAGAGAGTGCGCAACGGAGAAAAATTCTCCGCACTGGCCATGAAATACAGTCAGGATCCCAAGGCGGCCGAAGGAGGAAACTGGGGCCAGATGAGCATCAACAGCATGCCTACCGTATTCCTCGAAAATGTTTCCAATGCCAAAAAGGGAGATCTGATCGGACCTAACCGCACCGACGCGGGTTATATCATCATTCTGGTAAAGGATATCCAGGGTACCGCCTTCCAGCCGGACATCAGTATCAAGACCCGTCATATTCTGATCAAGCCTACCCTCATAGTTTCAGATGAGCAGGTGGTGGAAAAACTCAGGGGACTCAGGAAAGCTATTGAAAACGGCTCCGCCGACTTTGCCGATCTGGCAAGAAAATATTCGGAAGATCCGGGGACATCGGTAAAGGGCGGGGAAATAAACTGGTCCAATCCGAAAATATTCGATCCGATCTATGCCAAAACCGCACTGTCGCTGAAACCGGGTGAAATCAGCGAACCGTTTAAATCCTCCTTCGGCTGGCACATTGTGCAACTGATTGATAAAAAAATCGATACCAATTCAAATTCTGAACTGAAGGATCGTGCCTACCAGATGCTGTTTGACCGCCGTTACAACGACGAACTTATTCTCTGGCTCAATGAACTGCGCAACAACAGCTACATCAAGATCATCGATCCGCAGCTTTCAGGCGGCGCGGATGCACAACAGTAAACAGGGAAAAACAGCAGACAGCAGTGAAGCTGCAGAAAAAGGATCAAACAACAATGAGTAATCAGGTTAACAGAATAGTTGTCTCATCGGGTGAAAGCGCCGGGATCGGTCCGGAAATATGCCTGTCAATCGCTGATCAGGACTGGCCGGTTCAGCTGGTGGTACTGGCGGATCTGGACGTACTTAAGATTTATGCAAAGGCCATCGGTAAAAAAGTAAAATTCGTCGAATACGATCCTGATGAGCCGGCGGAACCTTCACGCAAAGGTGTTATCACCTACCGGCAGATCAGACTGTCATCACGACTGGTACCGGGACAGCTCAATGTAAAAAACAGTCCGTATGTGATCAACATGTTAAGCGAGGCGGCCCGCGGCTGCATGAGCGGAGAATACCAGGCGGTGGTAACCGGCCCGGTTCACAAGGGGATCATCAGCGACTCAGGGCTGCCCTTTACCGGCCACACCGAATTTTTCAGGGATTACGCCAAAGTGCGCGAGGTGGTAATGATGCTTGCAACCAAAGGTCTGCGGGTAACTCTGGCCACCACCCATCTGCCGCTTAAAGATCTGTCACAGACCATTACCAAGGGACTGCTGCGCCGGGTAATCTCCATTGTTCACCAGGATCTGAAGAACCAGTTCGGTATTCCGGATCCGACCATTTTTGTCTGCGGACTCAATCCTCATGCCGGTGAAGGCGGCCATCTCGGAACCGAGGAACTCACCACCATTATACCGGTACTCCGTGAATTCCAGGCCAAGGGAGTCAAAGTGATCGGACCGATGCCGGCGGATACAGTGTTCCAGCCTAAATATATGGAGCAGGCCGATACCATACTGGCGATGTACCATGATCAGGGTCTGCCGGTACTCAAATATCTGGGTTTCGGCAAGGCGGTAAATGTAACCCTCGGTCTGCCGTTCATCCGCACCTCGGTTGATCACGGCACCGCACTCGATCTTGCAGGAAAGGGACTTGCAGATCACGGCAGTCTTTTCACCGCCATCCAGTATGCCATCGACATGGTGAATGCAAAACAAAAATGCAGAGAGCAGCAGTCATAAATCAGATGAGAGCAGACATGCAGAATACCAACAGCAGAAACAACAGAAAAAAATCAGCAGATCCTGCCGGTTCATCCCGACCCCGCACCTCCTACCAGGGACACCACGCGCGTAAGAATTTCGGACAGAACTTTCTGCGTGACGAGCAGGTAATTTCAAACATCATCAGTCTGATTGCACCCACCGACGATGAAACCGTGGTGGAAATCGGGCCAGGACTCGGTGCACTGACCGAGCCGGTATGCGAAATTATCAAACACCTCAACGTGATTGAACTGGATCGTGATCTGGCCGAGCGTCTGCGCCATCATCCCTTTATCCGGGATCAGCTTACCATCTATGAAAAGGATGCCCTGACCGTTGATTTCGGCGAACTTAGGGAACCGGGTAGAAATCTCAAGGTCTACGGGAATCTGCCCTACAATATCTCCACTCCGCTGCTGTTTCACCTGCTCAAATACGGCAATGTAATTTCTGACATGACCTTCATGCTGCAGAAGGAGGTGGTTGACCGGCTTACCGCAGCCCCAGACTCAAAGGACTACGGCAAACTGACCGTAATGGCCCAGTACTTTGCCCGGATTATGCCATGTCTGGTGGTACCTCCCGAGGCTTTCACCCCGGCCCCGAAGGTGTACTCCGCAGTGGTGAAGGTTATTCCCCACGCAACCCTGCCCTATGTCGCGAAGGATTACGATCTGCTGGAGCAAATCGTATCATCAGCCTTCAACCAGCGCAGAAAAACCGTTCACAACAGTCTCGGCGATTATTTCACCGATGAAGTGTTCGCCTCACTGGGTATAGATCCGACAGCCCGTGCTGAAAATATCACCATTGAACAGTTTGTAAAACTGGCCAACACTCTGGCGGAGCAGCGGAGATCATAACATGAGTACCTACTGCGTCGGTGATATTCACGGCTGTTATGACGAGCTGGAGCTTCTGCTTAAACAAATCACCTTCAATCCGGCAACCGATTTCCTGCTCACCACCGGTGATGTGATCGGCAGGGGACCTAAACCGGTGGAAACGCTTAATTTTCTGCTCAGAAACCGGGATCGAATTGTGTCGGTGCTGGGAAACCACGATCTGAGTCTGCTGAGAAACTATCATCTGTACTCTGCACTTAAAGATCAGCAGGCAAAACAGCAGTTTCTCAACAACCTCAAATCCACTGAACTTGCAAAGATCCTGCATGAGCCGAACGGACATGAAATGCTGGAGTACCTGCGCCACTGCCCGATGACCTATCTGGATCGCAACAGGAATATTTTCATCTCCCACGCCGGTCTTTCCCCTGAATGGAGCATTGCCGATGCGGTTGAAAACGGCGAGCATGTTGAGAATGTTCTGAGATCCGATCATTTCGGTAACCTGATGGAGAACATGTTTTCCGACCGGCAGCGCAGCTGGGCTCCGATCAGGAATGAAATCAGAAACAGGATCTGCAGGGATCAGCTGAAGGATCCTGAAAAAATCCGCCATGCAGTAGACTATGAGGACGGCAGCTATGACTTCATGGCCCTCTGCCCGTCCCTTGAACTGGATCGCTGTATCTACACCATCAATGCCCTGACCAGAATGCGTTTCTGTCACTCTGATCTGTCATTAGACTTTGACTGCAAGGATAAACCGAAGGAAAACAAAAACCGTGATCTCAGTCCATGGTATAAATTCCACAACCCGAAACTAAAAAAATCCCAGCTTTTGATCTTCGGACACTGGGCGGCACTGGAGGGCAGAGATCCGTCAGATTCCATCATCGCCCTTGATACCGGCTGTGTGTGGAACGGAGCCCTGTCTCTAATCAATATCGATGAACCTCACAAACGCTACAGCGTAAAGGCCTGCCATTAGCACAGCAACTGCGGCAGATCTGCGGTCTCTACTGTCTGTTATGTCACAAAAATATCAATTCCAGGGTAAATCCGGCCGCAAAATATTGAGTACCGCCGGATTAAGTGCCACAATAACAGTCAGTAGTCAAAACAACGGAGACCGAAATGATCAAACCCATAACTCTGGCGGCCGGAGCCGCTGCTCTCTTTATTCCCTGCATCGGCACCGCAGCTGATAACAGTATTGCCGGATATACCGTTGAAAGCAGCACCGCCTATCCCGGTTCCTTCTACGGCCGTGTTTTTACAGCTAGAAACGGCGGCAGGAAATCCTATGTATTCGATCTGCTGGATCAGAACTACTGCGCGAGTTCAAAACAGCTGAACCGTGATTTGTCAATTCTGCTGGGATGCAGGAGCATGACCGTAACCATAGCAAACCAGGACACCGACTACTATGACGGCAGCACCGTCTTTGAATCCGAATCAGCCAGATCGGTTGAGTTCAGCGACTGTGTAACCGCAGACGGCAGTTATTCAGGAAAAGTATTTACCGGAGAGGGACAGCCGCGGGTTACCGTGTTTGAAAATTCCGTTCCGGAGCAGCTGCGTGAATCACTCACCGAATACCGGGAGGGTTATCCGCAGGAGCTGCTGGAACTCTCCGCCTGTGCCCAGGACTGTCCGTCTGAAGAATTTCCACAGATAAATGCGGTAACCTCCTATACAGCTCAGGGCTATACCCTCTATCCGACCATAATCTATCCGCTAACCTATGAAGATCACAACGGATGGATCGGCGTAAGCTATATCGCCAAAACCTATATCAAACCGGGAAAACCGGAGCATTTCGGCTATATGATTTATGACGATCAGCAGATCAGTCCTGAAAATGCAGAGATGCACCTGAAGAAATTCTGCGGAGAAAAGGTTGAAATCCGCAAGAGCGGTGACGGTTCAGAATTTGAAAACTGCATGTCGGTGCAGCGCAAACCGGAGGTTAAGATTAAAGGAAAAATCAGCAGAAGCGGCAGTCTTAACATTCTGACCTTCTGGTATGATGGAATGAACGAGCAGGATCTGACAATGTTCAACCGGGAGGTAAAACAGCGGGTGGACAAGTTCAATCCTGCCGATTTCAGATCAACCGGAGAATAAAGGACTTAAAGAGCACTAAATATCCGGCGGATAAACCTGAAAAGGTTCACCCGCCGGCAGGAAAGACAGCTCTATTTTCTCTCGTAAACGCAGAATGAATAATCGAAATCATTCTGCTCATCAGCTTTGAAGTCCTCGCGGCCTACCAGCTTGAAAGCATCTTCAAAGGAAGGAAAGAATACCTGCGCATCCTCCACCACCGTATCAACCTTCGTAACCAGCAGACGGGCAGCATAATTCACCGCTTCACGGTAGAGCCGGCCGCCGCCGATAATCATGATCTCAGGCTCCCCGCGGTGGGCAGCTATCGCATCAGCAAGTGAAGTATAGGTTTCAACACCGTATTTGTCACCAAGAGCCGGATCCGAGGTAACCACCACACTGGTTCTGCCGGGCAGTTTGCGAAACCCAAGGGAGGCAAAGGTGTTGCGTCCCATGATGATGGTTTTATCCATAGTCATCTTTTTAAAATACTGCAAATCTGCGCGCAGATGCCAGGGAATAGTATTGTCACGCCCGATGGCAAGATTGGCGGCAACAGCTACAATGACCGTTACATTCTGGTAAACCTTATCAGCACTCAAAAGGGTTACTCCATATAATCATCATCTGAATAATCTTCATCGTCAAAATCATCCAGAGTTGCTTTGGCCTTTTCATCCCAGATAAAATCATCAGTATCAGACACTGCCTGAGCCTCCAGCTCATCTCTTGCTCCGGATTCAACAATCTCCATCAGATCTTTGCACAGTTCCTGCAGATTCTCGCGGTTAAGCGCGGAAATTTCATAACAGCGTTCCGTGGTACCAAGTTCAGCCAGGATCTGATCAATGCGCTCACGGGAGCCCTCAGGATCAAGATCGATCTTGTTGAACACCAGATAGCGGGGCTTGCTGGCCAGCTTCTCGGAATACTTTGCCAGTTCAGACTCAATAATGCGGATATTGTTTACCGGATCAGAGCCGTCCACCGGATACAGATCAACCAGATGCAGCAGCACCCTGCAGCGTTCCAGATGTTTCAGGAAACGGTGGCCGAGACCGGCACCTTCAGCTGCACCCTCAATAAGCCCTGGAATATCAGCAACCACAAAAGATCTGCCGCTGCCCATAGATACCACCCCAAGATTCGGAACCAGGGTGGTAAACGGATAATCAGCAACTTTAGGCTTGGCGGCTGAAACCGCACGGATAAAAGTAGACTTGCCGGCATTAGGGAAACCCAGCAGACCTACGTCGGCAAGCAGCATCAGTTCAAGGTGCAGCAGGCGCTTTTCACCCTTGGTACCGTCGGTTTTCTGAGTAGGTGCACGGTTGATGGAACTTTTGAAACGGGTATTGCCCAGTCCGTGGAATCCACCCTTTGCAACCATGATCTTCTGCCCGTGTCTGGTCAAATCCCCCAGCAGTTCACCGGTATTTTCATCCATGGTTCTGGTACCTACCGGTACGGTAATAACAATATCACCGCCGCGATGACCGGTACAGTCGGAACTGCGTCCGTTCTCGCCACGTCCGGCGACAAACTTACGTTCAAAGCGGAAATCAATCAAGGTATTGAGATTATTGTCCGCAACCAGATATACATCACCGCCGTCACCGCCGTCACCGCCGTCAGGACCGCCCTTCGGTATATATTTCTCTCTGCGGAAACTTACGCATCCGTTGCCGCCGTCACCGGCTTCAACCTGGATATGAGCTTCATCAACAAATTTCATAATGCACTCAGCCTCCCCTTTCGACGAAAAAAGCCCAACCTGAGCGGTTGAGCCTTTCATAAATTATAATACTGCAATTAAAGCTGTTAAGCCTCAATAGCTTCTACACTGATGAAAGTTCTGTTCTTTGGACCTTTGATCTCAAACTTAACAGTACCTGCAGCAGTAGCAAATATAGTGTGATCACGGCCGATACCAACATTTGAACCAGGATGGAACTGGGTACCGCGCTGACGCACAATGATATTGCCAGGAATTACAGCCTGACCGCCATATACTTTAACTCCCAAACGTTTACTTTGCGAGTCACGACCGTTACGTGATGAACCACCAGCTTTTTTATGAGCCATTTCTATCTCTCCTTAAGCGTTAATAGATGTGATCTTCACTTCAGTAAAATACTGACGATGACCAGTCTGTTTCTGGAAGTGTTTACGGCGACGGAACTTGGTAATAGTTACCTTTTCGCCACGTCCCTGACTAACAATCTCTGCTTCAACTTTGCTGGAAGCCAAGTATGGAGCACCCACATTAACATTTGAACCGTCAGCAACCAGCAGAACTTTATCAAATTCAACTTTGTCACCGATAGCCTTTTCGATTTTTTCTACACGTATAACATCATCAACTGAAACACGATGTTGTTTTCCGCCTTCAAAAATTACAGCGTACATTTAAAACTCCGAAAGCTGTCACATATAAACAGCACTAAAAAACTATAGTAATGGCACGAATTATACCAAAACTTTTACCAAAAGCAAGAGCTGCCGCAAACTTTTTAAAATTATTCACCAACAGCTCATTTTATATTCAGCATGAGCAGTAATACCCTTCTTTACAGCCCTGCTACTCATCGTGGTGATGTCTGTGGCAGCATTTATGCTCATGTCCGTCTTCATCGTCATGATGGTGACCGTGGCAGCATTTGTGCTCATGTTCATGTTCATCTTCATCATCATGATGGTGACCGTGGCAGCACTTGTGCTCATGTCCGTCTTCGTCGTCATGATGGTGACCGTGGCAGCAGCCGTGTTCATGCTCATCATGATCGTGGTGACAGCAGTGACCGTGCAGATGGACATGTCCGTGCTCACGCTCTTCATCGGTCGGCTCTCTGACGTCCAGCACTTCAAGATCAAAATACAGATCGCATCCGGCCATTGGATGGTTGGCATCCACTTTAACCTGATCGCCGTTAATTTCCTTGATCACTACCGGATGTACCCCTTCTTCGGTCTGCGCAACAAATGCGGCACCGATTTCCGGTGTTACACCGCCGAAGTTTGCCAGAGGGATCTCCTGAACCAGATCTTCGTCATATGTGCCGTAACCGTCTTCAGCCTTTACCACAGTGCTGAAGCAGTCACCCTTTTCATGATTTTGCAGCGCGGCTTCAAGCCCCGGAACCAGATAGTCGGTTCCCTGCATATATACCAGCGGTTCATTCTCATCTGACTGATCTACTACATTGCCGTGCTTATCCTTCAGCGTGTACTTCAGTGTAACCACACTGTATGCTTCTATCTTCATTTAATACCTCAATGTTTAATAACTTAAGGGAAACTGCTGTGAAGTTCCCTCTTTCAAAAATGCGGAACATACCTGCCATGGAATTATAAAGAAATAAACTGCCCGTTTGAACTTGTTTGATCTTTGAAATTTATTGATTCATATTCGCCGGAACAATTCAGTTGAATCTTCATATCCCTAGCGTTTGAAGTTCTTTATACGTTCAGGTTTATTGGCGTGAACCCCGTTTTTCATCTTATGACGCTTTTCATCATTGACATATACATCGAAAGTTCCGTTGTTATGTACCTGAAGAACTGTACGGGCACCGGTGGGAACCGAGCCGTAATCCTCACCATTGACAAAAATCTTGTATTTAGCCACTGAAACACTCACTCCCTTCAGGGTAAATGATCCGTCCCCGACCAATACCGCCTCATTGTTGAGAATTTTGACATTTCCCTTTACTCTGGATGCTCCTGAGGATTTACTATCATCACAAGCGTTCAGAAACAGAGCCATAACAATGGCGGCAAGTACTTTTAAAATTTTCAAAATCTACTCCTTATTGATTTTTCTCAAATCAGTAATTCTATAGGTATAGGTATCTGCAGAAGGTACAAACTCCAGCAGATTGGTGATGCCGTCAGGTGCATCCTCCCGGTGATGCGAAACAAAAACAACCTGGGTGGTACCGACCCTCATCAGGTGTTCGACAAATTTCTTAACCAGCAGTCTGCTGATATTATCAAGTCCGTGCAGAGGCTCATCAAGGATTAGAAGCGGAGGATGCTTTACCAGGGCTCTGGCGATAAGCAGAAGGCGCTGCTGACCGTAGGACAGTGATGTAAACGGTTTACCTGCCAGCGCATCCATTCCAATCACTTTTAACCAGTCATGAGCAAGTTTAATCTTCAGATCGCTGGGTTTGTCATAAAGTCCGATTGAATCAAAATATCCGGAAAGAATAACGCTGAGCACATTACAGCTAACCCGGTACGCCAGATGAAATGACGGACTGACAAAGCCGATATTCTTCTTGATATCCCAGATAGTTTCACCGGAACCGCGCTGAATTCCGAAAAGTCGGAGATTGTTAGAATAGCCCTGTGGATGATCTCCGGTAATCAAAGAAATCAGGGTGGATTTTCCGGCTCCGTTCGGTCCTGCAAACTGCCAGTGCTCTCCACGGCATATTTTCATGGTCAGATCATTGATGATGATTTTATCCTGATACCTTACGATTACATTAGACATGGAAACAAGGGGATCTGCATCTACAGTGACACGTACATCTTCAGGTGGTTCAGGCAGTTTCACGTCGCGGATTTTTTCATTGTTCTGCAGCTGCATGAATTCAAGATCTGCCAGAATACTGTTACGCTCGCCGAATTTGATGAGTTCACATTCGTTGACAATCCCGAGATAATCGGAAAACTCAGGAATTTCTTCATAGCGGTTTACAATCAGGATCAGAAGCTTATTTGACTTATACAGATTTTCAAACAAATCCATCAAATCTTTGCGGCTATCAACATCAAGGCCATCGAAAGGGGCATCCATGATTATCATGCTTTTATTTGAAAGAACCGCTCTTGCTATCAGAACCTTTCTTCCCTCGCCGCTCGACAGAATGCTGTACGGCCGATCCAGCAGTTGTTCGATTTTAAGACGGCAGCACAGCGAATTGACTACCGATTCGGGAACCCTGGAACTCTCCATAATGAGTTTTCGCGGGGTTATTCCCTTCTCTTCTTCCTCGTTGTTGGCATCACTGTTTCTTAACTGAAAATCCTCCTCGATCAGTTTAAGCTGCTGTTCGAAGGAAATTCTTGCTGAATCCTCTGTCTGCAAAGAGCCTGTTCTCTCACCTTCGATTAACTCGAGAGTTCCCTCAAGTGCCCGGGCAAGTGATGACTTTCCTGAACCGTTGGAACCAACAATGGTGACACAGCCGCTCTGAGGCAGTTCCATGCTGCTGATTTTTAATCTTGCTGATGGGGAAATTTTATATATGCAGTTACTGTATTTCATTTTCTATTCGTTTTATAACCGATAAACACGGTATAGTTATATACTTAGAACATCTTTCATTATATCAAAAATTTAAATTACCAAAATATACATTGTAAATGTAAGGGTATAAATGACCTAATGATATTTATAATTCCTATTTATCATTCATGCGTTAAGCTTGAAAAATGACTTCTTATGTAAGTACCAATATCGCATAGCAAATACATAAATGAATCGAATTAACCAGCAAACAACCAAACGGTAACGACATTGATTCTTGAGGTTAAGCTATCTGATTGGTGTATCATCAAATGAAAAAAGGGATCCTTAAAAGGATCCCTTAGACAATCTAAATATTACATACACTTAGTTATATATATGCTGCCATGATTCAATTCGAGGACAAATCTTCAAAGTAGTTCTACAATCAGCAAGATCTCCTTCATTATTACCAGCACAAGACATAGCGTTCAAGCAACGCGGACCACTACCAAGTCGTTTGCCTTCACCGCCTTCACCGCCTTCACCGCCTTCACCGCCTTCACCGCCTTCGCCGCCTTCACCGCCTTCGCCGCCTTCACCGCCTTCACCGCCTTCACCGCCTTCAGTACCTGCAGCACTTGCATTGGCCTTAACGTATACCAAAGATAATTCAGTATACATGTGCTCAGAGAAATCCTGGGAGTCATTAGCAGACTTGTAAAAATCAGCACTTGAGACACTTATATCGTACCAATTTCCTGTTCCACCTCCATCGCAGTCACTACCACTCGGTGTTGAAGTAAGCACCAAAAGATGACGATCCAGCACCATCATATTGCTCTTTACTCGTTCTGATATACCGGAAGCTCCAACGGTATCGAAATCTAAAACCCAACCGGCATGCTGATCTACATCATATGAACCTTCTGCCTCAAATTCTCTATAACCCTTAGACAGGCCACTACCACCACTGGCAACTACCGCTTTGACACGGTAAAGAGAAGTTCCTACTCCCGCTGGACGATAACAACTCAGATCATCCGGGTTATTACAGAGAATAGTCTTAGAGTCGGTTGCTGTAGCAAAAGCAGTATCGGACAAAGCCCATATACTCTGTATATCACCGTTTTTAACATCGGAGGCTCCGAGATACTTACCTGTACCAACAATAACCATCGGTTTACCATTTGCATCCACTCCTAATGAAGGAGCTGTTGTAATAGGTTGAACCTTAAGATCTTCCGCTGTAGCTGTATTATATGGAGAAACCGTGGTATGGATATGAGAAAGTATCCAATCTTTAACCGGCAACCCGCTAGCAGAAGAAGGAGACTCGACTTTTACACGATAAACATTTCCATACAAATCCGTAGCATAGATATAGTCAAGTGTTCCGTCGGAAGTTCTGTCATCAAGAAGCAGTTCATTCATACCGTTCTTGTAACAGTTTCCAGCTGCATCCTTATACTCCATATAGGCGTTCGGATGATCATGTTCATCTCTAGTACATGCAGGGTTACTCCAGCCGTAGCTGTTTACTAAAACTCCTCCCTTAAATCTAGTATTTCCTGCAATATCTGTATGAACCTTACCGGTTAATGCATTAACCACAATGATACCTGCTACCCCATCGGCAGAATTATATCCATTACCAAACACGGCGTAGATGTACTGCTTATCTCCGTCATTATAAGGAACAACACTCACCTTGGACTTTATTGCGCCAAGATTATGAACGTTTCTAACACGATCAGAGTCTTTATCCTTTTCATAGGTATCAGACAATTCCCAAAGCATCTTATAAGGAGCGTTTGTTAAGTCAATAGCATAAACACCAGGATGAACAACACCGAGGGTACCTACTGCAATTATTCTCTTATTTACAGCACCTGTTACGGAAGACTTAATATTAAAAGTCTTTACTGAAAGGACACCATCATTAATAAGGTGATCTACATTTCCTGCCTTGGCATACTTAGGCATATATTGCTGAGAAACATACGGAATAATTGAGTACTCAACTTCTCCATCCGCATCATTAACAATATGCACCATACCATCATTTGCGGCAACTATTATCTTCTTGACGCCTCCTACAGTAAATGACTGCGGAGTCGAACCAATGATAGCGCCAAGTCTGATCTTAGTCTCATGAGGCGTTCCTGGGGTAGATTCAGAACGCGCATGGAAACCGTAAAACGAACTTGAACCGCAGGTCATTTTTGGTTCAAGAAGGCTGTTATCCATTTCAGCCTCATTACCCTCATATTCGTTAGATCCATCTCCCTTAATAACATACTCAAGATATCGGCTAATCAGCTCTTTTCGTTCTGCAACATCGCATTCAGCCATTCCCATCTGCTCAACGACAGCATCAGCCAATGGATATTTGGATGCTTGAGCCAACAGATCGAAGTTTTCATCAATTGGGGTAAGATTTCCAGCCTTATCAGCAATTAAAACCTTTCTATTAGTAAACGAAACCTCATCATGTTCCCAAGGAGAGCCTGTGATTGAAGTTACAGATACCGTTCCATCAGAATTAATAGTGAGCTTATTCTTATGCAGTGCTCCATTCCAAAACTTATTGTCAAAAGTTGCAGTAACAACTACACCATCATCTGAAACATCTAATGAAGGGAAAGTTAGACCAGTGCCGGAATGACCACCGGAACCAACCGCATTAGACAAAGCAGCCGTAATCTGCGCAGCCAACTTCGACGCATTGGTCACATAGAAATAATTCGGATTATGTTTCAGACGCTGTTCTCTGTTTGCTTGTTCTCCGTCTCCGTACTTAGAACCATAGTAAGCAGTATAGGCTAACGGGCTATCATAGAAACCGGTGTTTTCATCAAATCCTGACACATAGAACTGTCTAGTAACTGTAGATATACAGGAAGAAGAAAAACTTGGTAGGAATTTTATATAGTTCATATTACCAAGATCAGACTTATTCGCCCCGGCATTATATACCCAGCCGCGAATATAATTATTGATCTGATCATCTTTGATGCAGTTATATCTGTGGTTGTTATCAGTAGATCTAGCACCTTGACTTGAAACAGCAACAGGTTTCAACTCGCTGGAATAAGACACAGAGGTACCTGCATCAAGGCCATCCACATTATTATACTCGTTATAAGGGTCTGAAAAACTTCTCATAAGTGTATAATTATTAGCAATATTGCCCTGATCTACCTTCATCATATCAAGATAGAAATTTCTGCCATCGACGATATACCCTGTATTGCTTGTACTGCACTTTTTGCTAGTACATTTTTCATAGTTAGGAGTAATAACACCTTTGGTACCGAAGATACTGTATCCACCAATCTGACCGGCATATGTATCATGATAAAAACCGGTAATAGATACATTAATCAAATTTTCATCTTTTTCATCAGCCCACAACTTATAAGTAAACAAAGCATCCATATCAAAATCGGAACCAGCTTCATTATCCTCATACGTTACTCTGAACTCTAGCGATGTAAGACGATCAGCTCCTTTAATCTTTGAATGTGCCGAATTAACATAGAACACATCAGCTACGGCGCAGTTAGAAGTATAAGCAGAACCTTTTTGCAAATTCTCTGTGTCATATGTAAAATTTCCCAACTCTTTAATTGACGAATTAAAAAGTTTGCGAGGGGCTTTACAAGTAGGAACGATCAAAACCTTCTTACCATTCTTTGCATACACCTCAAACTGTGGAAGATATGATGCCATTGCGACTGCAAAATGCTGAAACCCAGGAACTGTTTTACTAACTATCCCTTCATCAGTTTTAAAGTCAAACACCAAAGGATGAGTATGCAAATAAGCAGCAAGAGCAGCACCTTTCAAAGATCCCTGCAGATTAGGTTCCAAGGTCGACACACCTCTGACTTTCATAAGTTCATCGTTTGACTCAACATTTTTCATGGTGTGTATTGTCTGTCCTGTACTCATTGACTTTGCATCAGTTAACTCACCAAATATATGATCTCCAATAAATGAACCACCCTCTTTTTCAGAAATATACTTAAAACCATCAGCAAGATGAGAATCATCGATACCAGCACTATTTTGTCCAGAAGAAATGTAATCCATCGAAACATTCTCATCAGTTAGAATAAAGTTTATCGGACGATAACAGTAATCAAATGTACCGTTTATTCCATAAGGAGTACGATAACCACCTGGTCCAGTAGCTAATCTCGGATATTGATAGGTTACCCGTTTATTCTCATCGGTAAATGTTCTAACTGCCAAAGAATCAGACCCTGTTTCTTTTGTACCAGTTAAATCAGAGAAATATTCAAAGCTTTTCTGGATCATCGGAGCCAAAGGATTTCCCCAATCGGAACATCCTCTTTGAGGAGTAGTCTGATCATTAGAACTAACGATCGTACAGTCAGTCCAGGTACCGCTTGTACCACTGGCGGAGGTACTAGAACCAGAACTTTCATTGCTACTAAGAGAAAGAATATCAATCAGGGCGTAAACGGAATTTTCAACAAAATCTCCGTTAGTAGGATTCATCTGAGTGGAAAGCGACAAATCAGCAATTGGAGCTCGCAAAGCAGCTCTCTTCACGGCATCCTGACCTTTAAGTGATTCTTTCCCAGACCATACAGCTGTGATCAGACCGAAATATGCATCTACTTCACCCTGTTTTGAAAAATCCTGCAACAATCCTACAGTATTATAGAGTTTGTTTGTATCCGTCCCGTAATTTTTACATCTTAACGGCATTGAAGCCATAGGATCAGCAGCAAAGTTGCATGCCTGAACTATTACATTGTACTTAGATGCAGTAACAGAGAAATGGCCGCTGTTGGATGTAACACCTGGCCTATTCATAGCTGTTTTATTGCCACTAATACTGAGCGGTCCCTTTGCTCCACTATTAGTAGCACCAAACGCTCCTGATTCTCTTGCTACCCAGTTCCAAACGAATACAGCGTTAGTATCTGAACAACTATTGTTGGAAAGACACTGATACGATCCCATATTCATGTTGGTACCATTGTAAATATCCCCTGCTTTAGCAACAAGAAGCTGACGTCCGACGCTTCCAAACATAGCAGAATCTGCATCAATCGGAGCCCAAAATTTGAGACTGCAACTATAGCCGAATTTTTTACATCTCTCATCAATATCATCTTTATGATAGGATTTTGCCCAACCATGGGTATCATGAGGAATAAACTGTCTTGCTAGGATCGGATATTTTTTCTCATCACGGCAAGTTCCATATAGAGCATTAGGTGACTTGGTTTTACAAAAAGACAAATTAGTAAAGCGCTGTCCTCCGATAAGAATGCGTTTCACAATATCCATACGGGATGAAGTTATGTAATTTAGGAAATTTCCACTCCAAAGTCCATCACACTTATAAACAGGATTACCATTGTATGATTCTTTTGAATCAGCCAGCTTACTCATTTTAAACATATTATCTGTATCTGTATAGGAATAGCACCAGTTGGACTCAAAAATTCCATCATAAATCACATGCGGAGTAAACACACCGTCTATAGAGCCGTCTTCATCCAAGTCGGTAAGATCGTTATATGCCTCATAGTACATGGAATGATCGCGACCAAGCATCAGCATTATAAGCGGTTCCTTCAATCCTGAAGATACATACAAAGGATAACTGGCAATATCGGTATCCACAAGCACGGAATCAGCTGCATGGGATACCTGTCCGACGGAAGCGAGACAGCATGCCGATGCTATTACAGAAAACAATAACTTCTTCATAAAATATACTCCATCAAACTACCAACACGCATTATCTGAACCTGAAGTCACTGTCTTACCGCCACCCCGGGTTCCATTACGGTACAAATACATTACAGTGCATTCACCATCACTTGTTTTCTGAGTTCCTTGAGCCGTAGCAACGAGCCTGTAGCCAGAAACCAGGTCACATGTCAATTCATAATAAGCGCCGCTCTCAGGACCGTTTTTTGGAAAAACTTCAGCACATTTTCCTCCAGTCCCGTAAGTATGATTTAGAGAAAAATATTCCTCCATTCTCTGCTGAAACTGCATCAAATCCTCTTGAGCAGCTGTTCTTCTAGCCTTGACAATATAGGCTCTGTAACTTACAGCGGCTATTGAAGTCAATATAGAAATAATAACAATAACCACCATTATTTCTATTAAGGAAAATCCTTTCTTTAATCCAACTTTATTTATCATATCATTTCCATTAAATTACAAAATCTTTAATCAAATGCCAGCTTTTACAATACTGAACATCATAAGTTCTTAGCCGACATAAAAAAGAATATTTAAAATCAAACTCCACATACCTAGGTAAATAGACAATCCAAGCTTTATCAGCAATCGCCTGCTTCACAAGGATCAGTAACCTCGGTCTCAGATGCCTTCTGTACAACAGTTGCAATCTGCCCCTGCAACTTGACCAAGCCCTCTCCGTTTCCTGTTCCGATTGACGTAACACGGTAAAACGCCTTTGACAGTTTTGCATCCATAGTGCGCGGCATGTTCTGTTCCTCCGGTCGTTTTTCAAGTTTGAAATACGTTCCGGCATGCGCAAAATCATAGAATAAGCCCGAGCCAATATGCGAAAGGAAATCAGGATCATTATAATCGCTGTTGCCAATAACATTACCGAGCCACCAGAAGCAGTCATTGGCACTGGCTAAGGTCAAACCTGACTTTCCACATTCGGAAGATAACAGCTGGGCTAAAGAGGAGGAACTTCCGTCGGTGTCAAATTCAGAAATTTTACCTTTAGCCGCAGCGTCATCAGCCTCATCAATCACAATCTGCTCTCCTATATTCAATCCAGCCTGTGCATTTACAAAACTTGACGATTGATCATATACAGAATTAGAAAGATGTCGGTTTGCAACTGCCGTACTGCCAATAGCATACGCAACCAGTGAAACTATCAGCACAACCACCATAGCAGTAACTAAAACTATACCTCTGTCTCGATTTAGTGTTCTTATCATTTTTAGCCTCACTGTGTGTTAATTACTCTCTTCAACGTAACGATTCTTTGTATAAATAACACCCGATATCAAATTATACAAATCATGGGCATCCTTTTCTGTTTGCGGAATTGTTACTTTGTCATCATCTCCATCAACATCACCTAAAACATGATAAACAAGGTTACCAACCTGCAAAGAATTAAGTTTTTGATGCGTACTCTGCTTGGTAATAAAACCGAATTTAATTCCGTTAACATTGGAATACCTGCGCAAAACCGCAGGATCATCGGCTTTTTTTCCATCCAGCATTTCATTCGGGAGTAAAAATTCAGGATTTCCATCCTCACGGAACGAAAACATCATGTATTGAATATCCGGACTTATAAGAACAGATTTTGAAGCCTGACTATGTGAGCCTGTATCAGTCTCTGTGTCAACGATCTGTTCACACCTCAGCCCTAATTTATTTCCGTTTTTATCAGTTTCAATAAAAAGATGTACCACAGCCAACTGATTCCGATCAAGGAAATCACCGTCGCAATCAAACATACGCTGATTCGAAACATTATTGGTAACACTGTTAATTTGATCATCATCTATACTCGAACCATAGTAGCGTAAATAAATACTATGTACCTGTTTTTCTGAAGAATCTGGCACATCTGCTGCTAGAAAAGAATTCTCACCAAAATATGCCGTTGCACCACTTGGGAATGTATAATCTTTCTTCTTCATTAGTACACCGTCAAACACTCTTCGAAAGTTTCTAAAGCCGGCCATATTTATATAGTCTGTGATATTTCTATTTGTCATCTGCATCGAACGGTTCATACCATCATTTGCCTGAACAAAATTAAAGCTTCTCTGTGTAGATGATATAAACGAAAAAATACCCATTATCACTATTGATGCAACTAACAATGAAATCAGCAGTTCAATCATGCTGAATCCTCTTATTCTATTTCTAATCATGGCAACAAATACTCCATTGTCGAATATCCAATTTCAGCAGATTGATCTACACTAACATCCGTCGAATATACCGGAGGCGGCAATCGTTCACCGTCTTCGACACAATTCAAATCTGCACTAGAGGAAGGTGTTCTCCGCCATTTATAATCAACCATAACTTTAGGTATCTTATATTTCATCCCAGTTTTATATTCGAATCCAGGTACATCTTTAATTGTAACTTTAGCACAGATATCGTCATCATTTTGCAAATTCAACGAATTCCACACAGAAAAAATCCAGGCATCAATCTCGCAAGGAACTCCGCTACCATCAGTATCGTCAAAACCTATAGCAAAATTGTCGCAGTTCACACCTTCAAATTTATTCTTATTCAAAAAGAATGTAACAGTTCCTTTATTTTTAGCAAGCAAGCTACCTATACCGACCCTATGCGCATCAAACCGTTCCATAAGATTAACCACATTAACCGTTGAAGCCGTGGACTGTTTAGCGCTTTCTCCAGACTGCAAACCCATGATCTGAATTTTTGCCACCGCAAACAGTGAAAGAGCGACAACAACCAATGAAACCAAGAGTTCAATAAGGTTAAACCCTTTGGATTTTCCAATAAAAACCATACTATTCGTAACCTTACTCATATTAATTGCATGCTCCACCTGATGTACCTCTCTCAATACTTCCTATTGATCCGCTGTGGGTAAATTCCAGTCCTACGCACAAATTGATACCGTCACTGTCAGTAATCTTACCTTTCTTATCACGAAAGAACAAACGGTAATACTCGCCACTCCGCAATCCTTTTAAACTGTCACTGACCTGTATTTTCCCAAACGGTGTGAACATTATGAAGTTCTTTGAATCATCTAAATCAATAGCATTATTAGTTGATGCACCATAAAACAGCACCGGTTGACTGTATGGTGATAAATCATAGCTGAACGCAGCATCTGAATCATTTGTTGCTCCGCAACTACCCTTTATACAAGCCTTCAATTTATGAGAATCTTTATCATAAACAACAACGTAGGTCACATTATCGCGCTGTGCAGCAGCCATAGCGCTAGTCATTGCATTTGTTAACTGTTGTCTAGCGTTCGTGATATTCTGTTTCAGCTTGTAATCACTCATTACATTTACTGAAAGACTAGCCATAATAGATAGGATTATGATCGCCGATATAACCTCTATTATGGAGAATCCTTTCGACATCCATCTCGAAGGATTTTTTATTTTGCCCATACATCTCTCTCCATTGAAATTAAAGCACAACTATTCTAATTATATTTATTATTCGTGATATTTTAAATCCGCACAAACAATAGCCAAAAAAAAATAAAGAACAGATTCCAATATATTAGAACTATTTCACACTATCGATAAATTATCGATATTCGATAGTATGGATCCTCTTAAACCCAAATATTGAAATCAAACTCACAATTTATTGTAATATCAGTTGTATTTTCTTGAATTATTCACAGGTGCCGCATAATACCTGGTTACAAATTCCTGCTCCGGCTGCGGAATTCCTTTAAGTCTACATGCAAACTTTTCTTTATCTTCTACCGAAACCAGTGAATCATCTCCGGCGGCTACCAGATTTGACGGAAACAAATGGTAATTCTGATGAATAAATCTGTCGATATGAGCAGCAAGTTCATCCGGAGTTTCAAAATCGTCCGTTATAACGTCGCCAACTTTAACATAGATCCGTCCCTTATAGCCGGTAATTCCATTGACAATACTGTCTATATCCTCAAATTCACTTTTCTGGTATTCACCTGTTCTACTCTTTTCATACAGTTCATGAGCTTTACTAGCATCACCAGGATCAAATTCGTACGAAATCGATACCGGTACAATATTAAGCTCTTTAACATATTCATTAAAAGGGATCTTAAGTTTCTTTCCGGACATGTAAAACATCTTTAATATAGCCGGATCAGTCTCATCATTTCCATCCTTTGCCCTTCCTTCCCTTTGGGCAATCCATATTGAATGATTTTCCTTTAATGACAATCTTATGTAATCTGAAAGTTCAGCCAATGCCTTTAACAGTTCCCTGCCCTTGGAAGATCTGTTCACAATAAAACTCTGATTAAGTTTCATCAGATCAGTTGCAACCGGTCTGCGCAATAAATTATCACCAATGGCAATTCTTACCGTCGGAAGATTATTCTTATGCAGGCCGAAATCAACCAGCGCAGGATCCAGGGCTATATCCCTGTGATTGGAAATAAAAAGATAGCCGACATCTGGTTTCAGTTTCTCAAATCCCTCAAATACCACACCGTCAGTATTGTTTTTAATCATGCTTTCCATGAATTTGGCCACATAATTCTGCAATTCGGCAACCGTCTTTATGTTTCCGTACTTTTTCCGCAGAACATACCTGATCATTGGCTTGAGCAGCCAGCTTAAAAAACTGAGTTTTTTAAACTGGAAATTTATAATCTGCTTTACTACATCCTCATTACTCATGATTCGTTCAATTGCAGCCGGAACCTCATCATCGCGATAAGGTCTTATATTATCAAATCTGCTGTCTTCACTTGTTTCTACTGTCATAATCACCTCGAATTTTTTGTTCATTCTATCAAAAAAAACCATCAGTAAACAAATAAACGGAACAAGTAAAATTACCACCAGTCAGAGTTACTAACAGTATAGATATCCGGTCAGCTCTGTTTACGTACGAATCAGCTTTCAGCCTCCAGTGATTTTTTAGAATCACAAATAGCGTCTGCAGCAAATACTCGCTCATATAATCATTAAATAATAAAAATAAACAAAAAATTTAATAAAATTTTAATAAATAGTATTATTTTTTTGTATAATAAAAGAATTAGGGATTAATTCGCTTAAAATAATAAAAAATATATTAAGGAAAATAAAATGGTACTAGGAAAACCTCTTTCAGATCCGACGACTGAATGGTTTATTATGCATAGTCATAAAAGGAAATATCCTGCTAAAAGCACGATTATTCATGAAGGCGAAAAAGCTGATACATTGTATTACGTAATTTCAGGTTCGGTAGCGGTACTAATCAAAGATGAGGAAGGCAAGGAAATGATCCTGTCTTATCTTAACAAAGGTGATTTTATCGGCGAGCTTGGTCTGTTTGATGAATCTGAAGATCCTAGACGTACAGCATTTGTAAGAGCTAAAGGACCTTGTGAAGTTGCTGAAATTTCCTATAAAAAGTTTAAGCAGTTAATTCAGGTTAATCCTGATATTCTGATGAGACTGTCAGCCCAGATGGCGCGCCGTCTACAGAATACTTCACAGAAAGTTAATAATCTTGCTTTCCTCGATGTTGCAGGACGCATTGCACAGACTCTGCTGAATTTGGCTCACCAGCCTGACGCTCTTACCCATCCTGACGGAATGCAGATTAAGATTACCCGACAGGAAATCGGTCAGATCGTCGGCTGTTCAAGAGAAACCGTTGGCAGGATCCTTAAGATGCTTGAAGATCAGGGTAATATTTCTGCACACGGAAAGACAATCGTAGTGTACGGAACTAGATAACCTTAATCCCGATTAAAAGAAAGCACTGAGTTAAGAAACCCGGTGCTTTTTTTATTTTAGCAATATTTATTATCCAAATATGATCAGAGTCAAATCCAAATAAAATCCGGCATATCCGCCGGATCATTATAAAAAAGTAATATCTATCCGAACAACGACAATACTACTTGGCGTGAGCTGCAATAAAGTCCTTTACTGCCAGTTCAAACTTATCCATTCCAAGTTCAAACTCTTCTCTAGATATATTCAAGGCCGGAGCAAAACGAACAACATTTTTTCCGGCAACAAGAATAAGCAGATTATGATCTATGGCAGCCTTCAGCATTTTACCGGACTCACCATCATATTCAGGTTTCAACACTGCACCGATCAGTAAACCTTTACCTCTGATTTCAGAGAAACAACCGTACTTATCTTTGATCGCATTAAGACGATCAAAGAACCAGCCGCTTCTTTCATTAACACCTTCTATGAATTCAGGAGTTTTAATGATCTGCAATACTTTATCAGCAACTGAACATGCAAGTGGATTACCACCGAAGGTTGTTCCGTGAACACCTGGTGTAAATACAGAAGCCACTTCCTTAGTTGCCATAATGGCACCGATTGGGAAACCTCCTGCAAGCCCCTTGGCAGTTGATAAAATATCAGGAGCAACACCATAATGCATATAAGCATAGAGTTTACCTGTTCTGGCATTACCAGTCTGAACTTCATCAAAAATCAGCAGTGCATGATTCTGATCGCATAATTCTCTTACCTGTTTCAGGAACTCAGGATCTGCCGGAATAATTCCCCCTTCTCCCTGGATTGGTTCCAGCATTACTGCACAGGTTTTCTCGCTTATGGTTTTCTTTAATGCCTCAATATCATTAAAAGGTATGTGCGTTATAGCTGTCGGATTAGGTCCGAATCCGTCTGAATAATGATGTTGACCGCCAACTGTAACTGTGAACAAGGTTCTGCCGTGGAAAGACTGAACAAAAGAAATGATTTCATCCTTTTCTGCACCGTATTTTTCCAATGCATATCTGCGTGCAAGCTTCAGAGCGGCTTCATTTGCTTCAGCACCGGAATTACAAAAGAACACTTTGTCAGCAAAAGTCTCTTCAACGAGCTGCTTTGCCACAGATATCACCGGCTCATTGGTCATAAGATTACTTACATGCCATAACTTCCCGGCCTGTTCGCGAAGTGTTTCAACCAGCTGTTCGTTGCAGTGTCCGAGAGAATTTACAGCAATACCTCCTGAAAAATCGATATATTCCCGATCTTCCTGATCCCACAGGCGGCTGCCTTTACCCCTCACCATAACAAACTGAGGTGGTGTAAAAATAGGAAAGTAATACTGATCAAACATTTCTCTGGTTATATTGGACATTTTGCTACTCCTTTATTATTTTTTAAGTATAAATCCGACAGTCTGCTGAACTTCCTTTAAAGTTGCGCTTGCTCTTGCACTGGCTTTTTCTGCACCTTTTGAGAATACACTCAGCAGATAATCTTCATCAGCACGGAATTCAGCATATTTCTTCTGAATCGGTTCCAGGAACGCTACTACCGCATCTGCAACTTCACTTTTAAGGTGACCGTACATCTTTCCTTCAAAATTTTTTTCCAGCTGTTCTACCGGTACATTAACAACACAGCTCATAAGATCGAGAAGATTTGACACTCCAGGTTTATTCTCTTTGTCATAACGGATTACCGGCGGTTCATCTGAATCAGTTACCGCCCTCTTAATCTTCTTAACAATTGATTTCGGATCTTCGAGCAGAGTAATTACATTATTACGGTTATCATCCGACTTACTCATTTTTTTCTCAGGATTCTGCAGCCCCATAATCTTGGCACCGTGTTCCGGAATGTAAGGTTCAGGCAGTGTGAAAACCGGACCGTACAGATTGTTAAAACGCTCTGCTATATCACAGGTAAGTTCAAGGTGCTGCTTCTGATCAATTCCTACAGGAACCAGATTGGCTTTGTACAGAAGAATATCTGCGGCCATAAGACATGGATAGTCAAACAAGCCCACAGTAACATTATTTTCATAACGGGCTGATTTGTCCTTGAACTGTGTCATACGTGAAAGTTCACCCATCTGGGTGTAACAGTTCAAAATCCATCCAAGTTCAGCATGCTCATGAACATGAGACTGAAGAAACACCGTACTTTTATTAGGATCGATTCCTACTGCCAGATACATAGCCAAAGTATTGAAACAGGCATCATGAAGCTTTTTAGGATCCTGACGAACAGTAATTGCATGTTCATCTACTACACAGTATATGCAATCGTAAGAATCCTGCATTGCAACCCACTGACGCAATGCACCGATATAATTACCGATTGACAGTTCACCTGAAGGCTGAGCCCCGCTGAAAATAATTTTTTTAGACATATAAGAATTTATCCTAATACAATTTCTATAATTTTACTAAAATCATCAAGTACATAAGACGGATTAAACGACGCTATCGGTTTACTGTAATTATAACCGTATGTCAACCCGACAGATCTCATACCTGCATTGCGGGCAGCCAGTACGTCATTGGATGAATCGCCAACCATGAGTGCTTTTGAACAGTCCACCGCCAGTTTTCTGCATATATGAAACAGAATTTCAGGATCAGGTTTTTTAGTCGCTAAAATTCCTCCACCGACAGTCACATCAAAGATACTTTCCAATTCAGCAGCTTTCAGCCACGGTTTGATGTAAATATCCGGTTTATTGGTTGCGATTGCCAGTTTAATGCCGTGTTTCTTTAAATCTTTCAATGTTTCTCTTACGCCCGGGAAAAGAGAAAAATTGGAAGAAATCTCATCCATGTAGATCTCAAAATAATCCCGACGTACCTTTTGAAAAAGTTCCGGATCTATATCAGACTCAGTTGCATCAAAACGGTTCGTTATCGATCTCTGTATGAGTCGATCCGCACCGTTACCAACAAATCCGCGTATACGATCCTCTCCAGGAAAAGGAAGATTATTTCTTTCCAATGCCCGCTTTACCGACAAGGCAATCTGAGGAACAGTATCTGCCAATGTACCGTCCAAATCAAATATAACAAGTTCGATCTTTTGCACAGCCGGTTTCATCTGCAAATCCGTTATTCTCTCAATTCGCGACGGAAATCAGCAATCACTTTGCTGTAGTCCGGTTGGCTGAATATTGCTGATCCTGCAACAAACATATCCGCTCCGGCCTTAGCGATCTGGGCAATATTGCCGACTTTAACACCGCCGTCAACCTCAAGCCTGATATCAAGATTACTTTCATCGATAATTTGCCTTACCTGCGACAGCTTATCTAGAGTTGAAGGAATAAAACTCTGCCCGCCAAATCCAGGGTTTACCGACATAAGCATGATAATATCCAGTTTATCCAGCACGTAATCAAGATAGGATAAAGGGGTAGCAGGATTGAATACCAGCCCGGCTTTCAGACCAAATGATTTAATCAGCTGAAGAGTGCGATCTATATGTTTGGATGCTTCCGGATGGAATGTGATAAAAGAAGCACCGGCTTTAGCAAACATCGGAACCAGTTCATCCACAGGCTCAACCATCAAATGAACATCAATTGGGCTGGTTATGCCATATTTTCTTAACGCTTCGCAAACCAGCGGTCCGATAGTAAGATTTGGTACGTAGTGATTATCCATCACGTCAAAGTGAATAACATCGGCTCCTGCAGAGAGAACATTATCAACCTCCTCTCCCAGTTTTGCAAAATTTGCAGAAAGGATCGACGGAGCGATCCAATATTCCTTTTTCATCAACTCTCCGAATATAATCTTTAACTGTGCCTAATTATACCAAACAATAATATGTTACACTCTCGAATTTTAAGGTATTTTGTCAGTTAAGGTTCTTGCTTGATAAGAGATATAAAAAAGGCTGAAGGAAACAGCTCCCCCAGCCAGATAAATTAAAGGTTAAAAACTATAGACGCTCTTTCTCGACCGCAGCCATAGATTTAGCAAAAGCGCCGTTTCCAAGCTTCTTGGCAGCTGCGGAGGCCTCTTTCTGGCTGGAATAATACCCAACAACCAGAACATACTTTAATGCATTGTTCTTTCTTTCGTAGACAAAAGCGTTAGAACCGTATTTACCAACTTTAGCCTGCAAATCACCCTTGTTTGCAGAACAGGCAACCTGCACCACAAAGTTTTTGGCGGAAGGTGCCGCAGCTGATTTAACTGATGCAGCTTTAGCTGAATTTTTTGAAAGTTCAGCAAAAGATTTTACCTCGCCAGCCTTGAGAGATGAATTATTTTGAGGTTTGGTGTTATTCTGTGCAGTCTTAACATCCTGCTTGGCTGTCTCTTTTCGATTCTGAGTCTTTGAATCTTTATTGTTAGCAACCTGCTGAGTTTTATTATCTTTGTTATTTGCAGCTGTTTTAGGCTCATTCTTAGGAGTTGCAACATCTTTCTTTACTTCAGTGTCTGATTTGGCAGGAACAACGGATTCACTTACCGCCGGAGTTGTCGGTGCAGTATTTGAAACGGAATTATCAACAATAACAGGGATCTCATCGGCAGGCTTGGATGAAGGTTCATTTTTATTTTCTACAATAACGGTATTAACCTGTTCCTGAACTTTTTCAACTTCCTGTTGCATTGTTTTGGCCTGATCATCAATTTTGTTCTCAACAATCTTAACCTGTTCTTTAAGATCTTTTTCAATCTTGTTGATATTCTGGATATTATCTTCGCTGGTTACAGGATTTTTAACCTCGGCTGAAACAGGAGCATCAATATTGATATCATTGCTTCCGGACATCATATTATCTATAACCTGATTTTCGATCATGCTGTCGTCTTCATCATCTTCATGACCGTTTACCTGGGCGTTCTCTATCACTGTCATTATCTGCTGTGGTTTCTGCTGAACCACTACCTCTTCCGGATTCGATACATTCTGTTTTTTAAGCAACAGAGAGACAATACCGATCAGGATCAGCGCAAGAACGACTGCAACAGCAATGACAAAAGTCTTGTTTGGTCCGGCTGGTTTTTCAATGGTATATTTCGCTGCACGCGGGGTTTCTTCATTGGGAACAATAGTTTTAGGAGATTCTGCATTATTATCTAAATCGTCCTCATTAAAATTCATTCCTGACATTTCGTTATTCTCCACAAATTTTACAATTTCTGCGGGTAACGTCCCGCAATTTTCAATTAAACCAATAAAAAAGTCGTGATCGTCAAACTGCGACAGCAACTTTTTTTCTAAATAGTACTTAAGAAGATTTTTCTTATCCCTGACATTCAGATGCGGGATCGTAATTTCACTTACATCAGCAAGGTTGTCACGGTAAAGAAGCCCTGACAGCAAACGGCTGGTCGATACAACGATAGATATATTAAGACTTTGTTTGTACTGATCAAAGAAATCGTACAGTTCAAGCAAAAATTTACCATCATCAATGCAGTCAACAGAATCAATAACAAGAAGACCGTCAGTCCTTGCTATATCAAACATCTGACACGTATCAATCAGGGGATCATTTTCATCAAAGGAAAGACTGTTGAAAAAACCTTTTATCAAGCCGCTTCTGATCTGCACAGCATTGGAAGAAATTCCTGAATAGCCTAAAATACTTTTCTTACTGCGCTTCTGATAATAGGTAATAACTGCTTCACATATAGTTGTTTTCCCGGCGCCAATCTCACCGTTTAGAACAATAAAACAAGGGGAATGAGAGATTAATCCGATTATGTTTTTGATAATCTCAATCTGTGAAACCAGTAATTTTCCCCCTTTATTCATTGATAAACTATCCCTCTATGGCTCTGACAACCAGCTCTTCAGGCACATCTGAAAATACTGCAGATTTACCCAAACCTGTTGGTAGAACATAACGGATAGCTCCGTTCTTAACTTTTTTATCATGGATCATAATTTTAAAGAAATCCTGGTATGACATAGTATCTGGAGCTTTTACAGGAAGCTTTGCACTCACAAGCAAGTTCTCTATGCGCTCGACATAATCCTGTTCGATATAATTTCTATGTAAGGCTACTTTTGCTGCCAGAACCATACCGGCTGCAACCGCTTCGCCGTGAAGCCAAACACCATAGCCCATAAAAGATTCAATAGCATGACCGAATGTATGACCTAAATTCAGCAGAGCTCTGACACCGCCTTCTCTCTCATCCTGATGAACAACATCAGCTTTTATTGAACAGCAGGTATAAATCATGTGTTCAAGCTTTTCATTTTCAAGCTCCATAATTCCAGAAATATTGTGTTCCAGGAAGCTGAAAAAATCATAATCCCATATAATGCCGTACTTGATTACTTCGGCCAATCCGGCAGAAATTTCTCTGGCTGGTAAAGATTTAAGACAGTCAAGATCAATAACAACAGCTTTCGGCTGGTAAAATGCACCGATCATATTTTTACCAAGTGGATGATTAACCCCGGTTTTACCTCCAACGGATGAATCAACCTGAGATAGGATTGTAGTCGGAACCTGAATAAAATCAACGCCACGCTGATAAGATGCTGCAGCAAAACCGGACAAATCACCGATCACGCCGCCTCCCAGGGCAATAACTGTACAATCACGTCCCAAAGCACCTTTCAGCATTTGAGTAATTATTTCATTAAAGCTGTCAAGAGTTTTATATTTCTCCCCATCAGGAAGTATGCAGGTACTTACATTATAAGAACCAAGAGTACGTTTTAATCTTTCTAAATATAAAGGTGCAACAGTATCATTGGTAACGATCATCACATCTTTATGTCGGATGGCACTGCTGAAATACTTAACATCATCAATAAGGCCATTTCCTATATATATAGGATAACTTCTTTCACCTAATTCAACCTTTAAGACCTTCATTACTATGTTCTCTCAATCATTTTAACTATATTCTGAGCTACAGTCTTGGCGTTGTGCAAACTGGTATCAATTATAAAATCGGCAATTTCACGATAAAAAGGCTCTCTTTTCTGCATTAATTCAGATAAAGTTTTAAGCGGATCGGGGTTCTGCAATAACGGTCTGCGGCGATCTTTAAGGGTACGTTTATACTGTGTTTCAACGGGAGTATACAGATATACAACTATTCCTCTAGCGGATAGGTGCTGTCTGTTAGCAGGTGTAATCACTGCCCCGCCGCCTGTGGCAAGAATAATCCCCTGTCTTTGTGTTAAATCGTCAATTACCGCTTCCTCCCTTTTTCTGAAACCGGCTTCACCTTCAACATCAAACACCCAGGAAATATCAGCACCGGTTCTCTTCTCTATTTCAGTATCGGAATCTACAAATTCTAAATGCAAAAATTCAGAAAGATATTTCCCGATTGTACTCTTTCCTGCCCCCATCGGGCCAATTAAAAAAACATTACGATTATCAGACATATTTGACAAATAAAAACTATAAATCAATCACAAAACAGAATCATTTTAACATTTTTGGTAGTTTATATCACGAAAAAAAGCCGACTCATAGAGCCGGCTCAACATGAATAAAAACTCAGAACTTCAAAGATTACTGTTTATCAATAACAATCTTAGGAGTTACGAATACTAACAGTTCCTTTTTACGGTTGGAATCATTAGTATATCTGAAAAGAGCACCGAGGTAAGGGATATCACCTAACAGAGGTACCTTAGATACACGTTTGGTCAGTTCCTGCTGGTAAATTCCGCCAAGTACAATGGTTTCGCCGTTTTCAACCAATACCTGGGTTTCAACTCTCTGAGTATTGATAGATCTTTCACGACCGTTACCTGTAGAAACTTCCTCACCCAAAGTATCCTGTGTAACAACAAGATCAAGAATAATTCGGTTATCAGGTGTAATCTGAGGAGTAACCTTCAAACTCAATACAGCTTTCTTCCATTCAGTAGATGTTGCACCGGAGGAGGTTGAAACTTCTGTAGGTACGTCCACACCTTGCTCGATCAGAGCTTCTTTCTGATTGGCTGTGGTAACTCTTGGTGAAGAGATAACTTCAGCTTTGTTTTCAGTCTCTAATGCAGACAGATACATATCAACAAGGATGTTATCCCAAATCTTACCGATAGAAATACCGAATCCGTTTTTCACTGTATCAAAAGCAGTCTGAGACATCCAGTGACCATGCCCACTTGGGTTAGCCGAAGACTCATTGTACCAGTACAGATTATCAGCATCTACCTTTCCATAAGGATCTAATGTAGTATTTCCAGCTGTAGGTACAGACTTTTGAGGAAGATTACTTAAACCAGGATTCAAGCTATTCTTGGAAAGAGACCAGTTTACACCTAATTCTTCTGATACAGTATCATCGATAGTAACAATTCTAGCTTCGATAGTAACCTGTTTAACAGGAACATCTAATTTCTGTACCAAATCCTGAATCTTATCAATAGTCTCAGCAGTATCCTTAACAATCAGGGTATTAGTTCTTTGATCAACTGAAACAGAACCGCGGTTTGTCAGAATTCTGCCATTCCCTTCCTTAGAATCACCTCCAGCAGCGAGCAGAGTAGCGATTTCAGAAGCTTTGGCATAGTTAACCTGAACATACTCAGTAACTAAAGGAGCTAATTCCTCAACCTTCTTCTGACCCTGCAGTTTCTGCTCTTCAAGATCAGCTAATTCCTTAGCCTGAGCAACCAAAAGAATATTCCCATCTAAACGTTTATCCAAACCTTTAACACGAAGGATAGTCTCTAAAGCCTGCTCCCAAGGTACACTGTCCAAACGGATGGTAATATTACCTCTAACAGTATCTGTAGTAACCAGGTTGAAATTGTTAAAATCAGCAATCAACTGAAGAACAGTTCTAACAGGAACATCCTGGAAGTTCAAAGAAATCGGTTTGCCGTTGTATTTTGGCATTTCCTTCTTTGTCTCTTTCTTCTTGGATACATTTACTACAAACTGATTTCCTTTCTGCTCAGTTTTATAGTCAATCTTACCGTTGAAAGCAATATCAACAAATGCGGTATTTCCCTGTTTTGAAACATGCATTGACTTAACAGGTGTGCCAAAATCAGTTACATCATAGGTTTGTAATTGATCAGCATTAACTCCGGTAGCGTTAAATCTAACACGAAGAGAGTTGCTTGAACGCTGAGATACATCTACGGCAGCTGAATTATTATCAAGACCTATAACAACGACTCCATCATTACCGTTCTTTCTGAAATCAACATTATTGATAGAATTGATTGTTGCAGCCCCAACATTTGAGTTAGCCTTTGCTGCAGTAGCCTTACCGTTCTGACCAAGGGTAACTACTAAAGAATTACCATTCTGAGAAATGTTGTATGGCACTAGATCTTTCAGTCCAACCTTCAACTGCAAATCAGTTCCTGAAGCGCCGATATTAACATCTTTTACAGCACCATTGTTAACAGGTACAACATCTCGGCCGAAATCAGACTGTGAGTCCGCAACATTGACTAACAGATAATTAGGACGATATTTCAATACATCTGTATAGGAAACACTTTCATCGAATTCAAATTCAATTGCAGTCTGGCCAACCATCACAGAGTTGACTTTAACTTGTTGAAGTCTAGCAGCGTCAGCAGGTAAACAAGCACCAGCTAAAGTTGCCAATCCTACCAATAGACCAATTTTAGTTCTACGTAATTTCATATTTAATTTCCTGCCTATTAATTCAAACTGTTAGATACAGCAAGTTCTAACACTGTTGGTTTTAATTCGTAACAACCATCACCCTTGCCAATATATTCCTCAATTTCGATAGCATTCGGCGTGATTGCGGTAATTTTACCATTATTTAAACCTAAGTAATTGCCTACACGAACCTTTTGATGTTCCAAACCACCACTTGAGCCAGCGTTAATCAACGCCCACAACTGTCCGTTAGCATCCTTAAAGGTACCTCTCATAGAAAGGTTGTCCAAGGAGTACTGTTCTAACAGATCTTTAGGTCTTGTTGTATCAGGTTGCAGACAATCACCATCCTTTTTAGCCGAACGCTGCACCACAATATTTTCAGGTTTAGGCAACGCAAATGGTGAACGATCAGTCTGTGGTTCAAAAGGCATTGCTTCAAATTTAACCGGTTCCGGCAATGGCTCCGGAGGTTGAGCAGGCTGATTATAGCTATTCTTTATATATGCTTCTAAATCGTCGTTACTGCCACATCCAGCAAGTGCCAAAGCTGATAAGGATAATACAATCACAGGTAACAATCTTCTATTCATTATCTGCCACCTCTCTTCTGATCATTAGCTTTATTTTCTTGCTCATTATATTTGTAAGTTTTAGCAGTCATCGTCATCTTCAAGTCCTCTGACCTATTATCATAATGCTGTATGTCAAACTTTTCGATAACAACGATACGGCTTAAATTAGCTACATCCGCAGTAAAATTGCCCATTCTAGCATAATCACCAACGATTACAATATCCATAGGAATTTCAGTGTACATTTCTCTCTTCTGCTCAGGAGCCCAGTTGATTTTTTCAAGTTTCAAACCGTTATCAGTAGCTGTCTTACTAATATCACTCAGTAACTGAGCAATTTCGTTACTGTTCGGAAGCATATTCAATTGATCACGTAACATTGACTCCAATTTTCTTTTCTGCTCTTCATAGGCTTCAAGATTATTAGCGCGCTGAGCCTTCTCATAAAACTGTGCTTTCAGTTTTTCAACTTCTTCCTGCTTCTGAGCTATCTGATCACTAGGACAATCCTCCATTCCGAAAATAGCATAAGCAGCAACCAGCAAAACCACAGCCATAACTGCAACTAAACATAACCCCTTCACAACAATCGGAAATGTTCCCGGGTTATGATAATCTAAGTTACTATAGTCTTCTAACATAGCCATTATCTTCTACCCCTTCTTGTTGTTTTATTCTGTTCCTGTTCCTGTGTGTAAGGTACATCGAAACTCATATTAAAATCACTTAGATTCAAACCAAATTTCTTTGCAGCTGCAGATACAACCGAATTTCCTCTTCCTGCATCAGCCACAATATCCTTGATCACAGGATTCTTTAACCAGGTACTAGCTTCAATAGCTCTGATCATAGCTACAACTCTCAAATGAGCCTCGGTAGCTCCAGCAACTGCAACTTTGCCGTTATTCAGAGATATCTTATCCAGGTACACGCCACTTCCAACGAAAGTAGGCAAATCATTCAGCAGATGAACAGCCTGATTGCGAGATTCCTGAAGACGTGTAATAGTGTCCATACGCTGCTTCATACTGTCAATTTCACCCTTAAGTCCATTGATAGTTTCCAACTTAGCATCAAGTTTCACTATTTCCTGGTTCAATCTATCAATTCTAGATTGCTCATGCTGAACCAACTGATCTGCATACCACCATGCTACAGCACCAATCAAAGCTGCTATTACGAAAGCAATACCGGCAGACATATAAAAATTGGAATTGCGGCGTCTCTGCAGTTCCTCACGCCATGGTAATAAATTTATATTTGACATGGTTCAAAACTCCTTAACGCCAATCCTAATGCGGTCATATATTTAGCGCCATGTTTTAAACTTTCAGATCTCATATTTGGAGATGAATCCAATGGATCCGGATGTTTTACTTCCACTTTCAACTGATTTGACAAGTGTTCGGCTAAACCAGGAACCAAACTGCCACCACCAGTTAAAATGATCATTGAGACCTTATTATTATTTGATGTTGAAGCATACAGCTGCAGATTACGCTTAATCTGAGATGTCAGCATCGAGAAGTGCTGAGGAATCACATCACTGAGAGCATCAGCCGGAAGTCTCTCCTGCACCTTCATCTTTTCCGCTTCATCATAAGGAACATTATAAAAATGTGCTATCGACTGGGTAAAATTGTCACCGCCGAAGCTTTGTAAACGGGTATACACAATCTCACCGTTAACCATTACACCGAAGGTCATGGTCACAGCGCCGATATCAACAATCGCACATGTTTTAGAATCAGCCACAGCCAAATTAGGATAGATGGCCTTAACTGCTCTTGCTATAGCATGAATTGATACGTCAATGACTTTTGTTTCATAATTTGGTAGGAATACTTCTTGACGATCACTAACATTGGAAGATCTAGTAGCACTTACAAGCACATCAGATTTTGAAGGATCTTCGAGATTAGGCCCGATAATTTCAAAATCTATACTTACATCCTCCGATGCGAAAGGAATCAACTGATCTGATTCTCTACTGATATACTCCTGCAATGCCTCATCAGTGGTGATAGTATTATCTACCGGAACCACCTTACTGATAACATTGGACCCTGACACAGAAGTTGCAACATATTTGGTCTTAACCCTTAAAGAGCGTAATAATTGCGCCACAGATTTCGATACCTGCTCCGGATTCTGAATCTGATAGTCCATTATCGCCCCTTTCGGAGTAACAACTTCACCACAAGATTCAATCTGGAAATTGCTCGTTCTGCTACCATTAACTAACGCAACCGCCTTGATGGACTGACTTCCGAAGTCAACTCCAATCATGGAATACGTGTTGCCTTGATTTTTGTTATTAAGCATAATTGCATCCGTGCTGTTAAAAAAAAACCTACTATAACAAGACTTATTCTATACGTTAAAATAAAAATATCTAGTTTACCGTGCTAATCAAAACTCTCTTATTTGACGTGATTAACAAAAAAAATCATATTTGTACTATTTTTGTTCAATTTTACACAAATCCAACAGTCTATTCCATCACTAACGCTGATATAACCATGTATCAAAGCCATTGTTCAAAGCGTATGTACCATTATTATCAGTCGTCTGCTACGAATAATCACAAATTATTGAAAACTATTCTTTGCAACTTGGCATATTCCAGTAAAAATATCTTAAGATAGTTTTTTACTTCCGAACCAATAGAAAAAATTAGATAGTCTATTAACCTTTTTATATCTATAATTGTAGATAAAAATAAGTAACGAATTATAGGTATAAAAATGTTTACTTGGTACAGAAGATTATTTTGGTTCTTGGTTTTACTGTTTGCTGTAGGTACTGCAGTCGGCTGTTACTTTCTGCTTGAAGTTGAAAAGGAACTTCCGGACATTGAGCAGTTGAAAAATGTCGAATTTGAAACACCGATGGAAATATACTCCAATGACGGAAAGCTGATGTCCGTATTCGGAGAAATCAAAAGAAAACCTATTTCCATATCAGAAGTACCGCAGAAGCTAATCCAGGCTGTTATTGCCATAGAAGACCAACGTTTTTACACACATAAGGGATTTGATCCTGTCGGGATCATGCGAGCAGCCTTCGAATTTGCCAAAACCGGACAGAAAAAACAGGGAGCAAGTACCATAACTCAGCAGGTTGCCAAAAACTTCTTTCTTACCCGAGAAAGGACCTTTAAAAGAAAACTTATCGAACTGATGATTTCGCTTAAAATTGAACAGGAACTCGATAAAGATCAGATAATGGAACTGTATCTCAACAAGATTGCACTCGGGCACAATACCTACGGAGTGGCCGCTGCCGCAGAAATTTATTTTGGAAAGGAGTTAAAGGAACTGACTATCGGCGAAATGGCCATTTTAGCAGGTCTTCCAAAAGCACCGTCAACCTATAATCCTATATCTCATCCAAACAATTCCAAAATGAGAAGAAATCTGGTATTACAAAAAATGTATGAGCAACAGTTCATAACCAGGGATGAATATGACAAGGCTGTCGCTGAACCGATAGAAACCAAATATCATGAAATTGAAATTGAATTCCAGTCTGACTATGTTGCAGAAATGACAAGACAGAGGATAATAGACAATTTCGGTGAAAAAGTAAGCAGACAGGGAATAAAAGTATACACAACAGTAAACTCTCATGATCAGGCTCTTGCCGATATGGCCGTATTCAAGGGGCTGATGGATTACGACAGACGACACGGTTATCGCGGTCCGGCTGCCGTACTGTGGGACAGCAAGGAAAAGCCTTGGGATGATGATAAAATCAAGGAACACTTGGAAAAACAGCAAACTTACAGCTTCCTTCTGCCTGCTGTTGTACTGGAAGTCGGAAACAAGGAGGCCACTGTCGCTATAAAGGGCAATAAAACAGGGGTAATCGGCTGGGACGGTATAAAATGGGCAGGAAAATTTCTGACCGATCGCCGTATCGGTAATCCGCCTAAGAGTGCAAAGGATGTGTTAAAACCCGGACATCAAATCTACGTATACACTGATGAAAACGATGTTTTGAGACTCGCCCAGATCCCGGCTGCCCAGGCGGCGCTTATCTCTCTTGATTCTCACAATGGAGCAATAAAGGCAGTAGTCGGAGGATTCAGTTTCAAACAAAGCAAATTCAACAGAGCGGAACAGGCAAAAAGGCAGGCCGGTTCAAACATAAAACCTTTTGTGTACTCCGCCGCACTGAATAACGGCTACACCCTATCAACTCTGGTTCTTGATGCACCGATATCGTCCTGGGAAACCGGTAAAAAGTCTGGATGGAGTCCTAAAAACTCTCCAAATGTTTATGACGGGCCTATCACAGTCCGTGAAGCACTGGCAAAATCAAAAAACGTTGTTGCCGTCCGACTGTTAAGAGGTACCGGTCTTAAAAAAGTAGTTCAACACCTGGATAATTTCGGTCTTACAGTTGGAAAAATCTACCAGAATGATCCGTTGGCGCTCGGTTCACTGGATGTAACTCCGCTTCAGATCGTTAGAGGGTATGCAGCAATCTCCAACGGAGGATTTCTGATCAATCCGTACATTGTGGATCGTATAGAGGATGCCCAGGGCAATGTTCTGTTCAAAGCCAATCCGATTATTGCCTGTCCGATGTGCAAAGATCACGTTCTTGATGAACTTTCATATTCAGATGGAAAAGGGCACCGCATAGCACCACAGATAATATCCCATGCAAATGCATTCCTTGTTTCTGAAGCTATGCATACAGGTATCTACGGTGGAGCTGATCGCGGTTTGAGAAGTTTCAACGGAACCGGATGGAGAACAGCAAAACTGATGCCGAAAAGAAAGGATTTTTCCGGAAAAACCGGAACTTCCAATGATTCAAGAGACTGCTGGTTCTCCGGGCTTAATTCAAACTACGTAACCACTGTATGGACGGGATTTGACAATCAGCAGAGAAATCTTGGACGTGAATCAGGCGCCACCGTAGCTCAGCCTATCTGGAACTACTTTATGGTTCCTTTTATGAGTGACAAGCCAGAATCTCCGGTTCTTAAACCGCACAATGTAATTACCAGACGCGTAGACAAATACAGCGGGTTGTTCGTTGGCGAAGGAGCAGGAAACTCAAGAAATGAATTCTTTGAAATAAATACAGATCCGTCAGAAAAATCCGTTGGAACGCACAGTTATTTCAATTATGAAAATCAATCTTCGGAAGGTGGCGGTAAAACCACCCCTGACGTAAGCGACATTTTCTAACTAGAACGTTCCAATGTCGAAAGGCGTGCAGTTTCAAACATGTCAGAAACTGCGCGCCTTGTTGTTTACGCCTATTGTTCCAAATGAAGCTGGCGGTTTAAATTCACAAGATAACCTACCGACTGATCGAGTTTTTGATCTGCATAATCATAATCAGGATAAAGTGAACGCACCAGCTTGTAAAATTCAGGTGAGTGATCCGGAAAGATAAAATGAGCCAGTTCGTGTACCACACAGGCTTCAATGCATTCATGCTCAAAATAAACCAGACCAAGATCAAAAATAATCAGATTCCTTCTATAATAGCAGCAGCCGTATCTTCCCTTGTATTTTTTTATCTGAACTTTTGGGAACTCCAGGTTCAATTTGGGACAGTACTTTGCTACAATTTTTTTAATCTGTCCCAGCAGCAGATATTCCAGCAGGACCTTAATATTTTTAGACAGATTTAATCTGCTCACTTCATCTTCATGCAAAATCAAGCTATCTTCTCCAGACGCTCCGTACTTTGCAAAATAATTGTCAAACCAGAATTCAGGCATTAAAAATTTTATGACGTTACTCTCATCCTCAATCCTATATTCAATATCATGAACATCGGCAGGACACAGTTTAATTGAGTACAGTTTCCCCAGTATGAGATATTTTCCTTTATCAGAATATACATCATTGTAGGGATTAAATTCAGAGAAACGTGGATCCCTGCGGAGTTCTTCATAGTGTTTGTCAATCAGATCCGTGACAAAGCGCAATTCCACATGACGGGGACCGGTAACACACAGATTGCCGGACTTATCAACCCGCACTGCCACCTTTCCACAGGGTGATGACGTAACACGGAAATTAAAATTTATTCCATCTCTGTATCTGTATACTCCGGTCCTCATAGCATTTTCCTTTACAAACTTCTGCAAAGGCACATTATAAAGACCTAAATCATAATTGCAAGAAAACCGGAAGAAATTAGTTACCTTTGCTCAAATAGGATTCATAATCTACCGATGAGAGAGGTTCCTTATATAGAAATCCCTGCGCCATACTTATCTGCAGTTTTTTAATCTGCTCAAGTTCATCCTGCTGCTCTACGTTTGAGACCATCAAATCAATTTTGCTTTTATTGATCGCTTCGATTATTGCTTTCAGCATTTCCTGTTCATGCTGTTCCAACCCCAGGCTGGAAAGATACTGTCTATTGATTTTTACACAGTCAACATCAAGTTTGGCGATATTAAGCATACTGAAGAATTCTATGCCGAAATCGTCTATTGAAACCTTTATTCCAAGATCGTGCAGTTCTCTTAAGATCCTGCATGACTTGGTACAATCAGAAACAAAATTGTTTTCAGAGATTTCGAATTCTATAAGATTTCCAGGATAATTATATTTGATCAGCAGTTCTGAAACTGTTTTTGTCAAATTCTCATCAAAAAACTGGGTTTCATTAAGATTTACCGCAATAGGAAGCATATGGTACCCGCATGCACCCCATTCCAGATTCTGAGTGATTATTTTTTCAATCTGCCAGTAGCCGATCTCAATTATATTTCTCATTCTAGATGCTATATCCAGAAATTCCAGCGGAGCAACCTCTCCAAGCCGTTCATTGTGCCAGCGAAGCAAAGCTTCAGAACCTATGGTTTTACCGGTTTTTAGATCAATCTTAGGTTGATACACGATATAAAACTCTTCCCTTGCCAGCGCGAATGACAGTTCAAATTCAATTGCCAGATTCTTCAATATAAGTTCAGCATCTATATCTTCATAGAATGTAACTTTATTCTTATTCTTCTGTTTTGCTACATGCATGCAAAGTTCGGCATTCCGGTAGAGTACTTCAAAACTATCTGCGTTCTCCGGAGCGATGCTTACACCGATACTGCATGATAAATTAAGATGCAAACCTGACAATTCAAAAGGAGAACTGAAAACAGCCTGAAGTTTTCTGATCAATCTGATTACATCACTGCGTTGCGGATTATTATCCACAACAAAGCCGAAATCATCACCTCCAACTCTTGACAGCTGCAATTTAAATTCTTTGGCTACTTTTCTCAGTTCAAAGGAAATCTTTCTTAAAAGTTCATCACCGGCATCAAACCCGTTCATTGCATTAACATTGCTGAACCGGTCAATATGCAGCAGCACCAAACCAACATTCCGTCCTTCTTTGATGCTGTTATCAATTCTATTTCTATACTCAGTTACAAAGGAATATCTATTGGCCAGACCGGACAGATAATCAAGATGCTCAAGTTCATATACCCTAACCTCCTGAACTTTGTTTTCAGTGATATTATGGGCCATACCGGCACATCCCACCACCAACCTGTCAGTTCCTTTAAAAACCGGAATTTTTATGGATTCAAACCATAACTCCCCCTTATCATTTTCCTGGTAAGGGAACTCCTGACCGCTTGACATTACCTTTTCGTCGCCGGCCTTATATCCGTCAGCCAGTACTGCATCAACAAGATCGTGATCCGTCTTGCCAACAAAATCATCTACAGTTGGAAACAGTTTTTTGTACTCTTTATTTACAAACTGAAGGCGATAATTTCGATCTTTAATCCAGTACAGTTCGTGAGAACAGTCCATCAGTCTTTCATAGGCAGAAATTCTACCCGCCTGTTCTTCTATTAAATCGTTTTGGCTGTATACCTTTCTGATCAGCAAGATAAGACAGATAAACAAGATTATTAAAAGGAATATAGTTAAAAATAATAATACTGACACAGCTTTTACCCGTTTTTCTGCGTATTATAAATCGGATAGTAGCCGGAAAATTAGACATTACTAGACTTTTGCAACAAAGCAATGATAACAGGATCAAAAAACCCGCACAAAGTGCGGGCCTAATTGAAAATTAATTAACAAATCCGATTTGGAACGGAGAATATTATATTACATCATACCGCCCATTCCACCCATGCCGCCCATTCCGGCAGGAGCTGCAGGAGCATCATTCTTTGGCTTGTCTGTAATCATACATTCAGTTGTAATCATCAGACCTGCGATTGATGATGCATACTGAAGAGCAGAACGGGTAACCTTGGTTGGATCCAGAATACCCATTTCCAGCATGTCACCGTAAGTTTCATCAGCAGCATTGTAACCGTAGTTACCAGAACCGTCTTTAACCTTGTTGGCAACAACAGATGGTTCTTCACCTGCATTTGTAACAATCTGACGAAGAGGAGCTTCCATAGCCTTAAGTGCAGCTCTGATACCAACATTCTGATCTTCATTGTCACCCTGTAAACCTGCAAGTTTAGAAGCAACACGAACCAGAGCAACTCCACCGCCAGGAACCACACCTTCTTCAACAGCAGCACGGGTAGCATGTAAAGCATCTTCTACACGGTACTTCTTCTCTTTCATTTCAACTTCAGTTGCAGCACCAACCTTGATTACAGCAACACCGCCAGAGAGTTTGGCAACGCGCTCCTGAAGTTTTTCCTTATCATAATCAGATTTTGTTTCTTCAATCTGTTTCTTGATCTGAGCTACGCGATCCTGAATATTGGCCTTTTCACCAACACCGTCGATAATAGTTGTATTATCTTTGGTAATAACAACCTTCTTTGCCTTACCAAGGTCTTCCAGAGTAGCCTTGTCAAGTTCCATACCGAGTTCAGAGGAAATCACTGTACCATTGGTAAGGATTGCAATATCCTGCAGCATAGCCTTTCTGCGGTCACCGAAACCTGGAGCCTTAACAGCAGCAACCTTCACAATACCGCGCATATTGTTCACAACCAATGTAGCAAGAGCCTCACCTTCTACATCCTCTGCGATGATCAGAAGAGGTTTGCCTGCTTTGGCAACACCTTCAAGAAGGGTAAGAATATCACGGATATTGCTAATCTTCTTATCAACTAAAAGGATGAATGGATCATCAAGTTCAACAGAACCGTTTTCCTGCTTGTTGATGAAATATGGTGACAGATAACCGCGATCAAACTGCATACCTTCCACTGTAGAAAGAGAATCCTCCAGACCGGTTCCCTCTTCAACAGTGATAACACCGTCTCTGCCTACTTTATCCATTGCCTGAGCAATCAGATTACCAACAGTAGTATCTGAGTTGGCAGAAATAGTACCAACCTGTGCAATAGCCTTGCTTTCATTGCAAGGAACAGAAATATTTTTCAGTTCAGAAACCGCAGCACTTACAGCCTTGTCGATACCGCGCTTCAGATCCATTGGATTTCTGCCGGATGCAACAGCTTTCAGACCTTCAGTAACAATAGCCTGTGCCAGAACAGTTGCAGTTGTGGTACCGTCACCTGCTGCATCATTAGCCTGTGAAGCAACTTCCTTTACCATCTGGGCACCCATGTTCATGAACTTGTCTTCAAGTTCAATTTCCTTGGCTACTGTAACACCGTCTTTTGTAATTGTCGGTGCACCGTAAGATTTGTCCAGAACAACATTGCGACCTTTTGGTCCTAAAGTAACTTTAACAGCATCAGCCAGAATGTTCACACCTTCCAGCATTTTTGATCTTGCATCATTTCCAAATAAAACATCTTTAGCAGACATTTTTGAACCTCACTTATATATAATTATTCTTCTACAACAGCCAAAATATCATTTTCTGAAAGGATCAGAACTTCTTCACCGTCTAACTTTTCAGTTTTGGTTGTATAACCTTCATTAAAAATAACTAAATCACCTACTTTTACGTCAACTGGCTGAACCTGACCGTTGTCAAGAACCTTGCCAGTGCCGACAGCGATTACTTTACCGCGAGTAGATTTCTGTGTAGCCGATCCGGTTAATACAATACCACCTGCTGATTTAGCTTCAACATCTTCTCTTTTTACAATTACTTTATCTCGCAATGGACGAATAGTCATTTTTATATTTCTCCAAAAATAAACATGTTTTCCTAAACATTTACTTATATATGGGCTTCACTCACCATTTCAAGTCCTGCTTAAAAAATTTTTTCTATCAGTGAACATGGGTACTGCAGCTTCTTAATCCGCTCACATAGAATGAACTGGTTGAACCGTATTCCGCAGATGAAATAAACCGGTCATATGATCTGTCAAGCTGATGCCGTCTGTCCTTCCAGCAGTCATATCTGTCCCTGCAGCGGTTATATTTTGCATCGTCATCCTTGTGATTTGCATCTTTCATACAGCGTTTGAAGTCATGCATATAGCGATCAATTTCGTCTCTCTCACGATCATAGGTTTTTCTGGCTTCAGAAATATTCTTGGCAATAGTCAGAGCTTTCGGATACGGCATTCTGTCGATCTCCGCATCATAGTTATGAAGCTGGATATTACCGTTATAGGCATTTCTGCTTACATAGTTGGCATAGTTGGCAAGATCAGATCTCAGACGATAGAGGTAATCATAGTTGGCTCTCAGCTGAGAACGCATGGAAATACTGTCCATGGAAACAGAATATTCCGAGCAGAAATTCAATTCCTCATCTAATCTTGCCAGAGCTGCATTTGCCTTATATACCGCATTGCCACGCTTGTAGTATCTGTTAAAGCCGGCAGAATTGGAAGAAACCGAGCAGATATCAGAAATCTGCGCATTCTCTGTTCCAAGATTGAAGGCATTATCATTGGTACAGTACACCTCTGCCCCTTCCCGTCTGCCCTGCATGTACTCATGCTGGTTTACAGAAACAACCTTCCTGCACGCATCGACATACTCGGCAAGCATACCGGAACCGACACCCTGGGTTCCGTCAGAATATCCCTTGTCATACCAGTTGGTGGTTCTGCATTCTTCTTCAGACATAACCGCACATCCGGCAAGAACAGCCGATGCCAGGCCAATAATAATCAGCTCAGAAACTTTTCTCATTGTAAATTCCTTACTAACTGTAAATACAATCATGTTTGATCTGCCATCTTCGGCAAATCCTTCAAACAACTCCATTCAAACACACAACAGCGCTTATTATGTGCCCGAAAAATAAGTTATAATACGGGACAATATATCATCAAAAGAGAATAAAAAAAAATAATGAGACGCACATTTCTTTATCTGTTCACGGTTATTTTTTCCATCATTACCGGTCTGAGCATTCCGGCACAGGCATATGATATATTTCAGGAATTAAACAAGGTTGATAATGCAGCCGGCAAACAGTATCTGCATGCAGACGAGGCATTTATTGTTTCCATAGACAATCAGGCTGATCACAGTTCCGTATCAATCGACATAGCCCCTGACTACTATCTTTACCGCCACCTGTTCAAGGTATCAATCAACCGCGGAAAAGCAGTTATCTCAAATCTGCCTGACGGTTCATTCCACAGTGATGAGTTTATGGGTGACAGCCGGGTATTTTTCAATCATGTGGACTTTGATATTTTATATTCCGATATCGACAAAGACAGTACAATAAGCTTAAGTTATCAGGGATGCACCCAGGGTATGTGCTATCCGCCGCTGACCAAGACTTTTAATCCTGGAAGTTTTGCCTCATCATCTAAAGCAACATCATCAGAACAGCATACAACCACGCCTGCCGTGAGTGAATCAGACGTACAGGAACGAAAACTTACTGATCTGAGTGCGGCATCTGCAAATTCCGGGAAGGCACAGGATGAAGGTTTCTCACTTCTTTCCTCGGCTGTATTTCTGCTGATCGGCCTGTCACTTGCGTTCACCCCGTGTGTTTTTCCAATGTACCCGATTCTGAGTCTGATACTCTTCGGCAGTAAAAAAACAGCACCACAGGGGACCGGCATCAGACATAATTTTCCAATAGCCTTCTGTTTTGTTCAGGGAATAGCCGTTACATACACAGTTATCGGGATCCTGTGCGGAAGTCTCGGCGCTCAGACCCATGCTTTCCTGCAGCAACCTGCCATTCTGATCATGTTCAGTCTGGTTTTCATCGTTTTATCACTGTCGATGCTAGGACTGTATGATCTGCAGCTTCCTGCGTTCATAACCACACGTCTGCAGAAAATTTCCGACAGCCAGTCGTCCCGTTCCATGCTCGGCGCATTTACCATCGGTGTGATATCATCCCTGGTCTGCTCTCCATGTACTACAGCACCTGTTTCAGCATCCCTGCTGTACACCATTCAAAATGGAAATATCTTATCCGGAGGTATCAATCTGTACATGATGGGATTCGGCATGGGAATTCCTATGCTGATCATCGGAACATTCGGCAAACATGTGCTGCCTAAATCAGGGGACTACCTCAAAACAATTAAACAGCTGCTGGGAATATTCTCACTTTCGGTTCCGGTTATTCTGCTCGATCGCATCATTCCCGGCTGGGTCACTGTATTATGCGCGGCAGCTCTTATCGGCGCCGCAGTAATTCTCCTCGCGGTAAGACACTTAACAAAATACAGACTTTCAGCCATAACCCTGACAACAGTAATCTGTATTACCGGAGCTGTTCTGATGATAAACCGTCAGGACACCGGTCAACTGCCAAAATTCACCAATGTCACCAGCATCGAGGAACTTGACAGAATTGTAGCCAATAACAAACACGTTCTGATAGATTTCTATGCCTCCTGGTGCACCTCATGTAAGCAGTACGAAAAAGAGACCTTCTCAGATCCGGATGTAAGGGAACGAATGAAGGATATTAAACTCGTCAGAGTTGATTTAAGTGAACAGAATGAGCAGAATGCCTCCATCAGCTCCCGTTTCGGTCTGGTTGGACTGCCGAGTGTAGCCCTTTTCAAACACAACCAGAAAGTGGTTGTACTCTCCGGGCTGTACAATTCAAATGATTTCATGGATGCTCTGAACAATTACCTTCCGGAACACGGCAAACAGTAGATAAAATATAACCAGCAGGTAAAAAATGAAAGAAATAGTTTTGGCAACAGGAAATGCCCACAAAGTAAAAGAGATCGACGCAATACTTAAAACACTGGGGATCACTGTAGTTCCTCAAAGCAAATACAGAGTAAGCGAAGTTCCGGAAACCGGAACTACATTTGTCGAGAATGCAATAATAAAAGCCAGAAATGCCGCACAGCAGACCGGACTTCCGGCCATTGCTGATGATTCCGGAATCGAAGTTGATGTGCTGCACGGTGAGCCTGGTGTCTACTCCTCAAGATTTTCCGCTCCTGACGCTGACGATTTAAAGAATCTTGACAAACTGATCAACTGTATCAGATCTTATCCTCTGGAAAAACGTACCGCAAGATACTGGTGTATCATGGTTTTCATGCGCCATGCTAAAGATCCAACCCCGATCATCTGCCAGGCAAGCTGGGAGGGACTGCTCTTAACAGAAAAAAGAGGACAGAACGGTTTCGGCTATGATCCGATTTTTTTAATTCCCGAGCTTCAGAAAACTGCAGCTGAAATATCTCTTAACGAAAAGAATTCCATGAGTCACAGGGCAAAGGCACTTGATCTGCTTCTGAAGCGTCTGGCGGAATTTTATAAATAAATGAAGCCAATCACATCACTTTATATCCATTTTCCATGGTGTATAAGAAAATGTCCGTACTGCGACTTCAACTCTTATGCAGTAGGGACGTGTCCCAAAGACGAAAAAGAATATATAAGTGCTCTAAAAAGGAATTTTGACCAGTTTGTGGCAAAATTCCCGAACATAAAACTGTCCACTATATATATGGGAGGAGGAACCCCATCCCTGATAGACAGCGACAACATCAAAGATATTGTAGGTTATGTCCGGGATAAAGTCTGCTGCACTGATGACATTGAAATATCAATGGAAATAAATCCCGGTACTGTGAACAGTTCCAAACTCAGAGCGCTGAAAGACGTGATCAACAGAATAAGTTTCGGAGTCCAGAGTTTTACCGATTCCAGTCTGAAACATCTGAACAGGATCCATAACTCGCAGATGGCTCTCTCTTCTGTAAAAACGGCTCAGGATCTCGGATTTAACAATATCAATCTGGATCTTATGCATGATCTGCCGAACCAGACGGTTAAAGATGCATTATTCGATCTACAGACAGCTGTCAATTTAAATGTACCTCATCTGTCATGGTACCAGTTAACCATGGAGGAAGGCACAGAATTCTACCGCAAATCCAATCTCAACATTCCGGACGAAACCGTGCTGGATGAAATTGATCGAAACGGATTATCGCTGTTGGAAAACAGCGGGTTCACCCACTATGAAATTTCAGGGTTTGCCAAAGAAGGCTTTCGTTGCAGGCATAATCTGTCCTACTGGAACTATAACGATTATATCGGCATCGGTGCAGGCGCACACGGCAAAATAACAGATTGGGAAAACTGTAGAATACTTCGCTCGGCACAGAAGGAATATCCGACGGAATTTATGTCTGAAACAGATTATCTCACCAGTCTTATTCCGGTAGGGGCAGATTCTCTTCCGTTTGAATTCTTTCTGAATAAATCAAGACTTCTCACAGAAAAGATATCTATTAATGAATACGAATCGCTTACTTTTCAAAGTATAGAAACCATTCAGGGTAAACTTGATAAAGCTGCAGAACTGGGACTGATTACAACCGTCGGAGATTTTATCTCAGTTACGGATTTAGGTAAAAAATATCTCAACAGCTTTCTTGAAATGTTTCTCTAAGCCTGAACAGCACGACACCAACGGTAAAAATTTGACCAGCAGTACTATTTTTGACAAACATCACAAATTTTATTGATAGGTTCCTGCTTATATAATATAATCAAGCAAATTTTTCATTTAGATTATTATTGGACATTTAATATGAGAGTTATATTTGTAGTTAATGGCACCACCTTGAAATCTTTCGAACAGAAGAATGCTATTATCGAAGCTGGTGATCAGAAGAATTCTTTACAGGCTCATGAAGCTTATATCAATTGGTACACAGGTGAAATCAAATCATTGGATAACTGGAAGAAATTCCTGCCATCTCATGAAAATTATGAAAATTTCTGCCAGGCTAAACTGAGACCGGTTCAGTTAAAAGATCCATACACATGGGAATGCTCAAAGGCTGATTCTCAGGAACAGATGGATCGTATTAATTCATTTTTAGTTCAGTACAACAATGCTGCTAAAGACTTATAATAATTGATACTTCCTTTTACTGGATTATCTGAGTAACGCGGTTTTGCAAGGCAGACCGCGTTATTTTTTAGAAAAGTTCTTCAATAAATAAAGTTACAACCGGCGGTTATTCCTTTTTGCTTCTCTTGTAGGTATTACGATAAGTACGCACTTTTTTGTGTTTTGCCGGCTTGGTACTTTTCGAATCCTTAGTTTTTTTCTTCCTGGTAATAACAGGAATTCTGGTTTTAGGTTCCAGGCCATCCATTACTCTTCGGGAAATTTTTTCTCCGGTATAACGCTCAAACTTGGCAAGAAGCGGATAATCATGAGCTTCAACCAGATTAATTGCTGTTCCTTTTTTACCGGCACGCGCTGTTCTACCGATCCTGTGAACGTATACGTCAGCAGAAAACGGCAAGTCATAATTAACCACATGAGTGATATCCGGTAAATCCAAACCTCTGGAAGCCACATCGGTTGCAATCAAAACATTGAACTCACCGCTCTGGAACTTCTGAATTGCAGAAATTCTCTTCTCCTGTTCAAGATTGCCTTGCAGATATACTGCTTTGACATTTTCCTTTTCCAGGTAATGCCATAATTCAACAACTTTTTCCTTTTTCTTGACAAAAACTATGGTACGGGCAACATTATCCTGCCTCAGCAATGCTGTCAGCAGACTGTTCTTATGCTCGCAGCTGTCTGCATAATACATATACTGGTGTATTTTCTTCTTTTCTGAACGAGGTGATTCAACAAAAAACTTATCAGGGTGATTCAGTACCTTTTCAAAATAGCTTACACCTTTCCCTTCAAGAGTCGCAGAAAACAGCATTGTCTGGGTTCTTTTGTAGGTTGCATCTGCAATTGCCTCAACTTCATCGATAAAACCGAGATCCAGCATTCGATCTGCTTCATCAATTACCAGAATGCTGATATTGCGCCCGATAAAAGATTTGTTTCTGATATATTCATTCAACCTGCCTGGAGTTGCAACAATGATATCGGTACTGTCGGCAAAAGCCTGTTCCTGCTCATCATATCCTACTCCACCAATAATATAGGCTATTTTTACCCCGGTATTCTGAGCAAGCGGTTTGGCATGTTCACCAATCTGTACTGCAAGTTCCCTGGTTGGTGCAAGAATCAGAACTCTTGCACCCCTGACACCTTTACGGTGTGGGCAGTCCATCAGATACTGTATAATCGGAATGATAAATGCGGCGGTTTTTCCGGTACCTGTTGCAGCACAGGCCATAATATCATGACCAATCAGTGCGGCAGGTATAACACTCTGCTGAATCGTTGTTACTTTCTTGAAACCAACCTGTTCAATATTAGCCAGCAACTGTTCGGATAAATCTAATTCATCAAATTTCATAAAACACCACCATTTCTTCCTATCAGCCTGCATAATGCCACATATCAGCAACATTAGCAAAACAAAATTACAAACGTTCATTTGTTGTGTTATCATTGAGCGGTTCAATCGGTAAAGATATATAATGAGTAATAATTATTTTCAATTTAAGCAGTTTATAATTTATCAGAATGACTGCGGTATGAAAGTAAGTACAGACAGTGTACTGCTTGGATGCTACACCTCAGTATCGGGAGTCAGACGAATTCTGGATGTCGGTACCGGTACCGGGCTTCTTGCTATCCAGCTTTCTTGCGAAACAGATGCAGAAATTACTGCCATTGATATTGATGAATCAGCCTGCCGTCAGGCAGTACGTAATGTGGAAATTAACAGAAAAGAGAATCAGATTACAGTAATCCCGGCTAATTTCAACAGTTATGAACCGGACAGAAAATTCGATTTGATCATTTCAAACCCTCCTTATTTTAAATCCGGCTCTCCGACAAGAAGCACCACCAGGGACCTTGCCCGCTACACCGGGACTCTTTCTCACCGTGTTCTTATAGAAAAATCTCAGGAACTTCTTGAGGGATCCGGGACTCTCGCAATATGTCTGCCTCATCAGGCGGCAGATGAAGTAAAAGCGATTGCAGACCAGGCCGGACTGATCCTTACCAGAAATATATATGTATACCCTAAAACGGGGAAAGCCTGCTATCTGCAGCTACTCTTCTGGAAAAAGCCTGGAGCCGCAGTTCATCATCCGACAGTTGAAACAGAAAATATCACCATCAGAGATGAAAATAACGGATACACTGAAGAATACCGCAATAAAACAAGAAATTTGTATCTTGCGTTCTAACATTATTCTGACTCCTGCCTGTCCGTCTGTTTTTTCTGCATTTCGAGAGGATCCAAAATCACAATTCAAAAGCAGTTCCTGTTTCTATTTTCAAACCTAGATCGTAAATTATCTTTTCTGTCTGTGTTAGAATCGGCTACATGAGTGATTTTCAGCCTTGATTTTTTCAGGTTATGACATGATCTTACTGCTACATCCTGCAATCGGCACAAATTATGCCTAATCAATTTAACGCTGATTTTCAGATGCAGCACATAAACAGGTAATAAATTATAATTAAGTTGTTGTAATTAAATGGACGTAGTAGACAATCCGATTATCAATCAGTTGGTTCCTCTTTACAGAGATCCTAATTTTGATACTATTTTTCAAAAGCTTACAGCCAACGAGTCGGCCAATACCAGATTTTTGATTAAAATGGAATTGAACCGGCGCTATTCACCGTGCGTGCGAGTAATTGACTTCAGAGATACCGATCCCAGCTGTCAAAAATATGTCATTCTCGGGGTAACACATTACCTGGGTAAAGAAGATTTAAAAGCATTCGCCGATGAGCTTAAACTGTATCACGGCGAATATACAATGGGTGTTTATGAAAATATAATCGCACAGCATAAACTCAGAAAAGTAAACAAAATTGAGAAGGAAGATCAGATTTCATTAGAAAGTCAGATCTCGCGCTATGAAGTTGATACTGTAAACTTTGCTTCATATTTTTACCGCAGTGAAGAAAGAATGCATTACAGTTCACCTGCTGTTCTTCTTTTGGAAAACGGAGAAACCGTTTCTGTAAAAACATCGGATTTGTCATGCGGCGGTCTGAAGCTGACCCTGGAAAAAGAAATTGAATATGAAAACAGACAGCCATGCTGGGTGACGTTTACCGGCTTGCAGAAGCTAATTGCCGATCCGAACAACAAACTGGATCAAGCACCTTATTTAATCCTGAATCAGCAGAAAAAAAATGAAAAAATCAGCCTGATTCTGGTAAAAGCCGACAAAGATCAGGTTTTCGCCAAGCTTATAGATGGTTTTATCCAGCAGAACAAGCTCAAGTATTCTGTCAGTGTGGACAATCTTCTTGTAACAGTCGAAACCAAAGGATATGAACAGTTCTACATGCCAAGAACCACTGCACTGCCGCTTTTTTTTGACAAAGCCGCCTCGCCGAAGCTGATATTCACTCTTAAGAGTGAAAATAATCAGGGAATTCTGGAATACTGGAGAGATGAACGGAACGACGACAAACTTCCTTCTCTGTTCAATCAGAAGCGTATGCAGATAATGATGAATGAAATCAACCGGACCGGAAGTTATGAAACTTTTATATATTGTTTCAGGCACATGGTACGCAGTCACATATTCTTTTTCTCTGCAACAATGGAGGAACTGGAGCAGACTAATACAAAAGAACTTTTCTTCATGGTCGGATCCAAGCGTCCAAGCTGGCGTGTATATAAGTTCAGTTTCGAAAAATCAAATATTGATGATCAGAATGTAAGTCAGTATATTGAAGATACTGTGCAGCAGGTCGATCGTGAGCGCGTAACCAAGGAACTTCTTAAAATAGGCTACACCGGACAGCTTATTGAAGTAAAGAGTGATGAACAGGGGCTTTCTGACTACCGTGCAATAACTCTTGAACAATTCAATGCCAACGAGTTGCAGATTTTCGCACACAATCTTGCCGTAGAACCGTGCCGTACCGAAATGCTTCACTACATCAAGATGCGTAAGGAGCCACGCTATATTCACAAAACGGCTGTTGCACTCAAGCTTGCCAACGGAGTATCAGTTGTCGGCTGGACCAAGGATATCTCCACCATGGGTCTTCAGCTAGAATTAGCCGAATCAGTCCCGTGTAACAAAGATGATATTGTCCATCTGACGCTGCCGAAACTGCAGTCTCTGACCAAAGATCTTAAGCTTAAGGATTTACCGTACCGGGTTGTACATACCAACCAGTCTCAGACCATTATTCATCTGACCATCGAAGGGGATCCTGACACACATGTCGGCCGCAAATTCTTCGATCTTCTGATTGAAAACAACCATGATACACTGGCAACCTCAAAAGAACTTCAGAATTTGAGCACTCTGTCGAAAAGTCTGCGATATCTGTTTACACAGCATATTTTTACATGTCCGCTGTATATGTGCAAAAGTAAACCGAACAGACTCGGTGCAATCGGAAGAATAGGACAACCGCGTACAGTCTATAATCTCTTTACGGAACTTGTTTCCGATGAAAGTTCAAAATTCAACGTTTATCCGATGCTACATGATAAATTGCTAAGAAGGGTTCTGCTTGATCCGATGAGAGAAATGCAACGTTTCTATTCACCGAGAGAAACAGTCGTATTCATAAGCAGAAGTTATGACCATAATAACAATATCTGCTACGACACCATGCTTGACGAAGATTTCAGCAGTTATGACGAAAAGAGAAACTTCTGCAGTAAGGCTCTCGAGCGTAATCATCTCTATGTTCTCAAGCTTTTTATCACCAGAACAGGAAAGCCGGATATTGACTATATAGCCAAAGAACTGAATTATATCTCAAAGTATGCCATTCATAAGGCAAAAAGGTTTGAAGATACAATCTGGAGTATTATAGGAATATGTGACATTGTCGACATAACTGCGGAAACTCTGTACGTTTTAGGACTGCCTTGCAAAGCTGTATAAGCATAAGTTTGCGGCAGTTACGGTTCAAAATAAACACGCCCGTAAATTAGAAACGTAAAACAGTACGGATGTTGTTAAATATTCATAAAACATCTTGAATAGATGATATTAAAATAATAAGATATGCGACTGATTCTTGAGGCTCCCTGCCTGTGCAGAGCCTGTATTCAGAGGCCTGTCAAGAATTGTTTCCGAGTATTAAATAAAACATGTCATATATCACAAATTTAATTTTTTAGGACTTTAAATAATCAAAATACTTTGATTATTTACTAAAATTAACGATAATGATTAGAGTTTATTTCATTACACAAAAAGGGATGGTGTTACTCACCACAATTGTAAATTAAGAGGTTTATATATGAATAAGACTGAGTTAGTTGATGCTATTGCTTCAAAGACCGAATTGACAAAATCACAATCTAAAAAAGCCTTAGAAGCTGTATTAGAGGCAGTTTCTGAAGCCCTGGTTGGCGGTGACAGTGTTCAATTAGTAGGTTTTGGTACATTTAAGGTAAATCACAGAAATGGTCGCACTGGACGCAACCCAAGAACTGGTCAGACAATTGAAATTAAACCATCTTCTGTACCAGCTTTCGTTGCAGGTAAAGCATTGAAAGAAAAAGTAAACGTAGCTAAGAACTAATAACGATCATTCGAGCAGATAGATAAAAAAAGATCTGAATATCCATTCAGATCTTTTTTTATTTAAATATTTCAGAGTATTTAGGAAACACTGAATAACATAATTTATTGAACTTTTTGATTTTTTGAGACTCTAATCAATATGTTACTGGGATAAAATTGCCAAATAATGAATTTATATGTATGATTTTAGAGAATCGTGCACTCATAGATTTCACTTAAAACAATAATAAAAACTACTACAATGAGATTCTTTAGACTGATTAAAAAAGCTCTGTTACTGGAAAACAGTCCTATACCGAAATTACGAATTTACGGATTACTGGTATTTGCTATTACTGCGATTATAGTGGCTCCTTTTTTGCCGGTTTATGATGATGAGAACAATGAATACGAAATCAACAGGGATGGTCTATACGACAACAGTATCCTGGTTGAAATTCCTGATGACGATGACGACGAAGAGGAAATCATCGCATACACAGATTTAGACATTGCAAGTCAGCAGATTTTCAAAGAAGCATTTGAAACAAATTCCATTGATAACATTCATTCAGACTATGAATGGCTGACATACACAGTTAAGGAAAACGAAAATCTTGCAGCCATATTCAGAACTTTAAATCTACCGCAGTCAACACTGCAGAAAGTTATCAAGGTTGACATCAAGAGCAGTCTGACCTCATTGAGGATCGGTCAGGAACTGGATTTTCTTATCGATGAAAGAGGTGTTCTTCGCTGTCTGAGCGTTCCGCTGAAAAATGGAAAACAGGAAGTTCTGTTTGTAAGAACCCCCGATAAGAAATATGTTTCCTATATTGATCCGATTGATTATCACAGAACAGAAGAGGTTTCCGTGGTTATGGAACCTCGCAACAATTATGTACCTGGAAAAATAGAAAATACTTCTGATTCTGCAAAGATCGCAGAGAACACCGCTGCACCTGACAAAGAATTGTTCAAATCAGATATTACAGATATTTTCTCTAAAACAAACGACAGTATAAGCAAAGATCAGCAGAAACGGGAAAAAGAACGTCAGCAGCTGATTGCCCAACAGAAACAGGAAAAGGAACGGCTGGAGAAAGAGCGACAGAAACAGCTTGCTTTACAGAAGGAACGGGAACAGAAAGAGCAGCAGATTGCCAAAAACCAGGAAAAGGAAAAAGGTTATCACAGAGATACCACCATAGTATCGGGAAAAATTGTACAGGGTTCGTTTATTATTGACGGACAGAATGCCGGTTTGTCAAAGAAGCAGCTGCGAAAGATTGCCGATATCTACAGAGGTAAACTCGATTTCAGAAGAGATATCCGAAAAGGAGATTCCTTTAAGATTCTGTTTGACAGATACAGTACCGATGAGAAAGCCAAGATTCTGGCAGTCAGTTTTGTCATAAACGGGAAATACCGTAATATGTTTCTATCAGAAACCGACGGTCGCTATTATGACGAAGTCGGAATGAATTCAACAATTACAAGTAAGTTCCTTCGTGTTCCTATAAGAATACCTAATTTGAGAATTTCATCCCCGTTCAGCCCTTCACGTTATCATCCTAAGCTGAGACGTTACCGTGCGCATCTCGGAACCGATTATCCATGCCCAACCGGAACGCCTGTATTCACAACAGCAAACGGAGTTGTAAAAAAAGTCGGTCACCAGTTTCCCGGAGCCGGCCACTATATCGTAGTAGATCACGGTAGCGGTATTCAGACAATATATATGCATTTAAGCAAGATTGGAGTTCATGACGGTCAAAGGGTAAAACAGGGTCAGACTATCGGTCTTGCAGGAATGTCGGGAGGAATAAGTACAGGTCCTCATATTCATTATCAACTTGAAATAAACGGTCATGCCGTAGACTCAACCAATCCAGGTCTGCCGATTTACAACCCAACCAGATCTTCATCAGGAAACAAGACGTTTATGGCAAAAGTACGACTTTACAAACAGAAATTAAGAATCAAATAGTTCTATGGATTACAATAAAGAAGAATTGGAAGCTACCCGCAGAAAGTTTGTAGCGCAGCAGAAAAAAATGATTATTAAATTCATATTTTTTTTAATCTTCGTAATATTTGTTATCCTGGCCTATCAGCTGTTTAATTACAACAAGGCAAATAAACAGAATGAAGTCAAATCCATAGAGCAGAATGCTAAAGAAATAAGCCACGAAATCGAAGAAATGTCCGTTTCTTCCGAAGTTTCAAACGGATCAACCAATGAAATCCAAATTCAGATCTTAAACGGGCTCAAAAAACAGTTACCTCAGACAATAGATCAATTAACAGTACTGCGCGATGCTGAATTCAAAGACAACATCCTGATTTTCAAAATTGAAATAGATGATCGAAAAATATCACAGGAAGATTTGGATAAATTCAATTCATCCAAATTAAATACCCTGTTACTCAAAAACAAGCCTATTGCCTGCAGTCTGATGACCAATATAGCCAACTGGGATGAGCTGTGGAAAATAAACTACTCCTATTTCCTGCTGCAATCGGGTATGGAAGTTGGACACGTGACATTCAGCAAAGGTGAATGCAGGTAACACTGCGCAGAAACGGGACCGTTCTGCACAATGTTGTACAATCAATCCATCCACCATTCATATATCAGATTATTCAGTCTTTATTTTTGAAAGGAGCGTGCTGGCTTCCAGTATAGCCGCAGCTGCATGAAGGTTCAGATGATTTATTGTAATAGGAGCCTTCTCTCTGACTACAGGTTTTGCATGAATAGCAATACCTGTACCGGCAAGAGAAATCATTGGTAAATCATTAGCACCGTCTCCTATTGCGATAGTTTCAGAAGTACGAACTCCGTATTGTTCCTTCAGTTTGAGAAGCGTATTAGCCTTAACCTTGGAATCTACAATCTGTCCCAGTACCTTTCCGGTAAACACCCCGTCAACAGCCTCTATATCGTTGGCTATAACATAATCGAGACCGAATTCGTTCTTAAGCTTGGTAACGTAGCGGGTAAAACCGCCGGAAGCTATAGCAAGCTTCCATCCGTAACTTTTAGCTTTTTTAACGAGCTCTGCAAACCCCGGCATTACAGGAAGATTTTCTTCAACGGTATCCATGATCGATTCACTTTTCCCGTTAAACAAAGCAACACGTCTTCTGAAACTCTCCTGGAATTCCATATGGCCTTTCATAGCCATAGCAGTAACAGCAGATACCTGCTCTCCGATCCCGGCCAGTTTAGCCATCTCATCTATACATTCACACTGCACACAGGTAGCGTCCATATCCATCAGGATTACACCGGTTTTTGAGGTATCAGGCAATGAACCAGCATGGAACGCATCAATCTTCCAATCAAGGAACTTTAATTCCTGAGAATATTCATTATCAAACCTGTCATGGATAAAAATCACTCCATCCACCCCAGATTCATTAAAAATTCCTACATAGCATGTCTGCAGATGATACTTGTCTGCCAGTTTCAAAAACAATTCAACATCAGCGCGGGCGATGCTATCAGCGAGAAGTACAGTTACAGAAGATTTGAAAGGTAATTGATTTAATAAAATAAAAGAGCCGTTCTCTACTTTATATATGGTTCCTTCAGCCAAAGTACCGGACCAGTCTCTGGTTAAATCCGGCAGTTGATTAATATTCATAAAATCTCATTCCTTATGTATAAAACTAAAAAAGACAGTTATTCACTGCCCGAAATTTTTTACAATAATAACATAAAGAATTAAATTTTATAATTGATAAATGACGTGAAGAAAAAGATAAATATAAGGAAAGTAAATTTGAGATGGCGCACCCGGAGGGATTCGAACCCCCGACCAATCGGTTCGTAGCCGAGTACTCTATCCAGCTGAGCCACGGGTGCGCGATGGCGGTGAGAGAGGGATTCGAACCCTCGATGCGCTTTTGGGCGCATGCTCCCTTAGCAGGGGAGTACTTTCGGCCTCTCAGTCATCTCACCAAACACGCGTTATATGATAGCGTGTAATAAAAATATGTCAAGTAAAAATCAGAAACAAAAAATGAATTATGATTTTTATGCGTAATATTTATACAAAAATCAAATACTTTTAAATTTAGGATCCTGTTTTTATAATTTTCCTATTCAAATAAAGCTAAAACTTTTGATGATTAAATCTTCGACAGATGGCGTAACATTTCAAATCGAATAAGATTACAACTGTTTTTTTAACCACCAAACAATCAAAAACTAGGAGAGTTTGTTAATTCATTTATCAATCAAATAAAACTTTCACAAATATTAGGACTATATGCAACAGCATTTTGAATAATAGTATAAAATATAAGCAATTGTAAACCGAAGGAATAGCTAAGGTCTAAGCTGTATTCTTTGGTGGTCTACCTCTTCTTTTGGGTACTGGTTTAGGAATTGGTTTGCTTATTCCAAGTTTTTCTAGTGCTTCAAAAACAGTTCCGTTGGTATGAACCCAAAACTCATCTTTAGTCTCAGGTATAGTTGAAGGGGCATTTACTTTCCTCCAGGCAGAAGATAGATCATCCATTACATCTGCAAAGCTCTGCTCTTTGAGAAGATCTGTATCTTCAATTTTCTTTACAACTCTGGCTGTAATTACTGTGGAGATAAAGTTTACAAATTCCGCTCCAATAACACTGAAATCTCCCTGGTTATTGGTTAAATCCAGGCATTCATCGCTCTTGTATCTTTTGAATACAAGTTCCAGCAACCACCTGTCTGAATAAGTCTTATATGCAACTAAAGGATCAAGATCTAAATCTGACTCTAAAACAATGAGCCCGAATGTTTTTTCTTTTTTAGAAAAATCCTCATAGTCGTATTCATTTTTCTTTCTGGAGATGTTTAATTTTGTGTTTTCTTCCTTGGCTGCTAAATCGGCATCACGGAAGGCATATAGGTAATTACCTCCCTGTATCTGTCTTTTGCAATAACGAATATTATCAGCAATTCCGTCAAGCACGCCTTGAAATTCAAGCATATTGTTATTAGCGATCCGCTTGTCATTTCTTTTGATTGGGGTAAGGAAGTGCAGATTAGGCCGGTTAACGAGTTCATCCTTGATTTTACTTGGAGGGAAACCTTTGTCAGCAACAATGATGCCGGTTCTGATGTCATTGTCTTTAATAAAACTGCAGTAGGAAGTTGCATCTGTGCAATTACCCGGAAACACCTCTGCACATATTGGTTCCATACGTTCAATATCATACGCATACAACACCGAAATCTCTCTAAGTGAGCGTTTGCGAGCCTTGTAAGAATAGGACGATAAATCATTGACGGTACTTGTATCCTGTTTCAGTGTTCCATCAATGGCTATGTGATGTGATTCAGAAGTAGCCTTCAGTCTGAGTTTGTAGAATGCCTGTCGTTTATTACCGTCTGAACCTAATTCTTTATATAACGTTCCTATAGAATTTAGTGAAATCGATGCGCCGGGATAGAAGACTGATATGAAGGTTCTGGCGTAATGAGTAGACATTCTTCTAGCCGTGGTGCCGGGACGGATTACTTTTATAGAAGCTATAGACATAATAGTATAAGCAACAACCGGATCGTAAACTTTCAGCAAATCAGCAAGCAGATCACTTGAAACAGATTTAACCAAAGCCGCAGAACCGTATGACAACATATCCGGAGAACAACTACTATTATCTTCGTCTTTAGATTTTACAGAAGGGACAAACTTTCCATCAATAATAAATCATGCTCCCGATCTTAAGAATTTTAAGTCAGCAGGGTATAAAAACATTATATTTTTGTGATGTAATTAAAGAACTTAAGTGTAATAAGGGTTTAGCTATATAAAAAAATTTTTTAGGGTGAAACAAAAAAATTTTTTGAGGTGTAAAACCTTTCCGCGTATGTGGAATTGATTTTTATGTTATATTGGCGATTTAATGTACGATAAAATTCTAAATTTTTTTAGAGAATAGACGAAATGGCGGAATTCTTTTATTATAAAAAACAACAACTAAAAAGGACTACCGCCATGACTACGATATTATCATTAACAGGAAATTTTGTCACAACAAAAATTACAAATATTGTAAGTATTCTTGTTGGAGGAAAGAACGATACTTCTGAATTGGATGAAATAGCTCGTGAGAGTAACGCACTTAAGAGACAGCGTGGTTCTTTTACATTTTCTCGATTTATTCGTAGTGCTGTTTCAATGATTGGAGCAAGCCCGTTGCATGAGCAGTCATATCACCTGGAAAATTTTCGGGAGCGGTACAACGATTTTGACGATGATAAAAAGAATATCAGTAACAAAGGATTTCACAAGCGTTTAGCAGTTGATGATTCAACTGAGTATGCGGCTATCATCGCAAATCAGGCAATGTATTCGGTAAACAAAAAATTTAAGAAGAATGCTAAAAAGCTGGTAAGTTCAGAAGAGCAGAAACTGTTAAAAATTCTGAATGTAGAAGACATAAACCTGATTGACGGAAGCGTTATTACATTGCGAAAGGGAGCTGCAGGAAAGTTTCCAAACAAAGGTGCCGGACGCAATAAGAATACAGGAGAATCGGCAGCACCTGCGATAAAAATCCATGCAATGTTCTCGTTCGTAAGACAACAGTTTGAGTACATAGACATAACGGAAGCCGTTGAGGATGAACGCAAGCATGTCTCAATTGAAAGTTTGAAAGGCAAAGCATTGATTGCAGACCGCGGGTATGTCAGTGAAAAACTTGAGCATGATTTAATCCAGGCAGAGATTCCGTTCATAATAAAAGGCAAGAAAAACATGACGACAGGAACTATCATAGCCGCTTACGGTGAAGATGGTAGTGAACTTGAGGAATACAAGGGTATGCAGTACGGTGACATCAACAAAAACAGTAAAGAAAAAATTCTTGATGTCATTCTTAAAAATTCGAAAGGTGATGAATTCAGAATTTGCAGGAGACTCAACCCTAATCAGAACAGCACAAGAAATTCGGCAGATGAATCTCAGTCTACCGGTGCCTACGATGTTGATTCTGATAAATATATCTATCTCAGGACCAACATCAAGAGGAAGACTCTGAACATAGAAAAGTTGTTTATGGCGTATCGCCTGCGCTGGCGTCTGGAATTTTTTTTCGAACAGTTGAAACAGGGAGAATGTATGCGTTCGATAAATTCGAGTGACAAAAATATTATCCTCATATTTGTTCTTTTGAGTATTATCTCTGCACTGATAAAACTTTTTTTGACTATCAATGCAGCTTTGAAAGGTAATAAAAAACTCATAGAACTTTCATATCTGAAGATCCATAATAAGACGCATTTGTTTGCAAAATTATATTCGGTAATTGGGCGGGCACGGCAATCAAAAATTTAGGCCTTTCGCTGTTTTGTGTGAAGATTTTCTATATCTTGTGTTTTACCCAATTTTTCTTCACTCTATAAAACAGTGATCTATTTGGTTATTTTTTAACCTCTGAATAAGTCTTTATAACA
>ODAI010267416.1_pt1 | contig 66275 bp, 63 predicted proteins | sample 1539321 | NCBI WGS metagenome assembly ODAI01 (sample SAMN02144231, study PRJEB22623) | gut metagenome | biome: sheep rumen | host: Ovis aries | place: New Zealand
AAAGCAACTTGTTCACGATTTGTTCCCAAAAGGAGGGTATTAGCGTGTTTGATTTTGAAAGACCCAATATTGAGATTGTGGAGATTTCGGAAGATAAGAAGTATGGCAAATTTGTCATTAAGCCTCTTGAAAGAGGATATGGTATCACGCTTGGTAATTCACTTCGCAGAATTATGCTCTCTTCACTTCCCGGAGCTGCTGTAAGCCAGGTTAAAATCGACGGCGTTCAGCATGAGTTTTCTACTATTCCGGATGTGAAGGAAGATGTTACTGAAATCATCATGAACATCAAGAGCATCGCTATCAGAAATACCAGCGAGAGCCAGGAGCCTGTTACCATCACTATCGATTATGAAGGTGAAGGTGTTGTAACCGCTGCTGATATTCAGCACGATTCCGAGATTGAGATTCTCAATCCTGAGCAGCCCATCGCTACTCTTTGCGGTAAGCATGCAAAGCTCTATATTGAGATGACTGTTACCTCCGGAAGAGGTTACGTAAGCTCCGACAAGAACAAGAATGAGAACACCTCTATCGGTGTTATCTCAATCGATTCTATCTACACTCCTGTTGAGCGTGTAAACATTTCAATAGAGAACACCCGTGTAGGTCAGAGCACAGATTTTGATAAACTTACTATTGATGTATATACCAATGGGGCACTTGCTCCCGATGAGGCTGTAAGCCTTGCAGCTAAGGTGCTTTCAGAGCACTTAAGCCTCTTCATCAATCTTTCCGAGAGCGCTCAGAACGCTTCCTTTATGCAGGAGCTTCCTGAGAACAACTCAGATAAGGTTATTGAGATGAGCATTGAAGAACTTGAACTTTCAGTTCGTTCTTTCAACTGCTTAAAGAGAGCAAACATCAATACTGTTCGTGAGCTTTGCGAGAAGACTCCCGATGAGATGATCAAGGTTCGTAACCTTGGAAGAAAGTCTCTTGAAGAAGTACTTCAGAAGCTTAGCGATCTCGGCCTTTCACTTAAGAATGCCGAGGAGTAGTAGAAGGCAGCACATATTTGTGTTTTCGTGATGGGGTAATTCCAATGGGTTCCTGTTGCGAAATCCTATATGGCATATAAAACATTCGGTAAGTAAGTCCAATGAGCGTGGCCGGATGCACCATGTAAAGGAGAAAATAAAATGGCTAAGTACAGAAAGCTTGGCAGAACCTCTTCACAGAGAAAGGCTCTGCTCAGAAACCAGGTAACCGCACTTCTTAACAACGGAAAGATCGTTACTACCGATGCTAAGGCAAAGGAAGTTAAGAAGATCGCTGAAGGTCTTATCGCTCTCGCTGTTAGAGAGAAGGACAACTTCGAAACCGTTAAGGTTACCGCAAAAGTTGCCCGCAAGGACAAGGACGGAAAGCGCGTAAAGCAGATCGTTGACAAGAATGATCCTACTAAGGTTCTTGCTGAGTCACATCGTGACAAGGATGGCAAGATCGTTCGTATCGAGAACGGTGTTACTGTTACCGTTTATGACGAAGTAGAGAAAGAGATCAAGAAGGATCTTCCTTCAAGACTTCACGCAAGACGTCAGATGCTTAAGGTTCTTTACCCTGTAACAGAGGTTCCTACCGAGAACAAGGGTAAGAAGAAGGCTACCAAGGAAGTTGATCTTGTTGCAAAGCTCTTTGATGAGATCGCTCCTAAGTATGCAAACCGTAATGGTGGTTACACCAGAATCATCAAGATCGGCCAGAGAAAGGGCGACGGTGCTCTTGAGGTTGTTCTTGAGCTTGTATAATCTACATAAGATTACTAAGCCGAGTCGGGATTCCGACTCGGTTTTTCTTTGCTTTATTAAAGCAATACTAATTGGATTATTTTCGCAGTAATTGTTAGTTTCTCTTATCTCTTTATTCTTCTTTAATTGTAATATATTTATTTAAATGGTATATTTAAGTTTATGGGTGATAAATACGATTGGAAAAAGATAATACAGATGGTTGCCATTATCGGTGTACTTTGCCTTTTTGTGGGCGTTTTTACAAGGATAATGCAAAAGAACCAGACGAGCTTATCGGATTACGCCGTTAAGAATCCGGAGATTGCCCTTGCGCAAAGTGAGAATTCCGAAGAAAGCAAAAACGAGGATGCAAGCCGGGATAGCTCTGATGAAAACAGCGAAGAGAGCAGCTTAGACAGTACCAAAGAAGGCAGCAAGGATACGATAACACAGAGCGGCAAAGAAAGCGGCAAAGAAGACGCCGGTGCAGATAAGCCTAACGATGATGCAGATGCATTTTACTACACAGATTTAGAAGAAGGCTACAAATTCCACATTCTTTACTATAACAGTACAAAGGAAGTATGTACTGCTGAGATTGTTGCTTCTCCGGAGGACCCTTACAATGCTTTGGAAATCTGCTATGACCTGTTTAAGGCAGAGCATATTTTTGAAGACGTATCTAAGCTCCAGGAGTTTTTTGATAAATTGTAATAAACAGGTTTTAAGATGGAAATAGTTAAAGCTAAAGATGTTGTATTTGAATATATAAGGCGCGATGATGAGGGAGAGGTTGTGGGTATAACAACCGCTGTCGATCATGTGAGTCTTGGCATAGAAAAGGGAGATTTTATCGCTATACTCGGTCACAACGGATCCGGCAAGTCTACTCTGGCCAAGCATTTTAATGCGATACTCGTACCTGAGGAAGGCAGCGTAATTGTAGACGGAATCGATACTTCGGATTCCGACAAAATCTGGGATGTAAGACAGAGCGCAGGTATGGTATTTCAAAATCCCGATAACCAGATAATCGGACAGGTTGTTGAGGAGGATGTGGGCTTTGGCCCCGAAAACATCGGCGTACCTACTGACGAGATCTGGGAAAGAGTGGAAAAGAGTCTTAAAGCCGTAGGAATGTATGAGTTCAGGAAAAACTCTCCTAACAGACTTTCCGGAGGCCAAAAGCAGCGTATCTCCATAGCCGGAGTTCTTGCGATGAAACCCAAGTGCATAATACTCGACGAGCCTACGGCGATGCTCGATCCCAAGGGCAGAAAGGAAGTACTTGAAGCGGTTCATGAGCTCAACAAAAAAGAGGGAGTTACCGTAATCCTCATTACCCACTATATGGAAGAGGTTATAGATGCGGATAAGGTGTTTGTTATGGATGGGGGAAAGGTTGTAATGCAGGGAACACCGAGGCAGATTTTCTCCCTCGTTGAGGATTTAAAGAGTCTAAGACTCGATGTACCTCAGGTTACGCTCCTTGCCTACGAGCTTAAAAAGAAGGGACTAAATCTTCCGGATGGGATTTTAACTACGGATGAGCTTGTGGAGAATCTTCTGGCTCTGAAAAGAAATTGAGGAACAGTATGTCACTGATAGTTGATCATATTTCATATATTTACGACAAGGATTCAGGTCTGCCTACGGTGGGGCTTGATGATGTCAGCTTAAGTATCCCGGATGGCCAGTTTATCGGAGTTATCGGCCATACAGGCTCGGGCAAGTCTACTTTGATGCAGCATTTAAACGGACTTATCAAGGCTACAAAGGGCTCTATTTATTACAATGGCGAGGATATCTACGATAAGGGATACGACCTTAAAAAATTACGCAGTAAGGTGGGGCTTGTGTTCCAGTATCCTGAGCACCAGCTTTTTGCGGAAACAGTATTTGCGGATGTTTGTTACGGTCCGGGGAACCTTGGACTTAGTAAGAAGGACGCGGAGCTTCGTGCCTACGATGCTTTAAGAAAAGTCGGATTTCCTGAGGAACTGATATTTACATCTCCCTTCGATCTGTCCGGCGGGCAAAAAAGAAGAGCGGCTATAGCGGGCGTCCTTGCTATGAAGCCGGAAATCCTTATCCTTGATGAGCCCACAGCGGGCCTTGATCCCAAGGGAAGGGATGAAATCCTCGGGATGATAAAAGAGCTTCAGCAAAAGGAGAAGATGACGATACTCCTTGTGTCCCATTCTATGGATGATGTTGCACAGTACGTTGACAGGATTGTTGTAATGAACCATGGAAAGGTTTTTTTGGACAATACGCCACAGGTAGTCTTTTCACATTACAAGGAACTTGAAGAGATCGGTTTATCCGCTCCTCAGGTCACATATATTATGCACGCTTTGTCGGAGAACGGGCTTGACGTTAAGTGCGATGTAACAACTATACAGGAGGCTGCGGAGGAGATTGCGGCCTGCTTTAAGAATAATTAGGAAATACATAAAACATGCTACGAGATATTACATTAGGTCAGTATTATCAGACCGAAAGCGTTATACACAGATTGGATCCCAGAGTTAAGCTCCTCGGAACAATACTTTTCTTTATTTCGCTTTTTTGTTTTAAAAACCCGGTGGGGTACGCGATTGCTATAATTTTCCTCGCTGTGGTCATATTTCTTTCAAAGGTTCCTTTCCTTTATATGGTAAGGGGAATGAAAGCGATCATCTTTTTGATGGTCTTTACTTCCCTGGTAAACCTCTTTGCAACAAAAGGAGATGCCGTCTGGTCATTTTGGAAGATTACGATAACAAGGCAGGGTATAATTATGGCGATTACGATCGCGGTAAGGATAAGCCTTCTTATCATCGGTTCGTCAATAATGACACTTACAACTACGCCGAACCATTTAACCGACGGAATGGAAAAGGGACTGAGATTTCTAGGGGTTATCAAGGTGCCTGTGCATGAAATCGCTATGATGATGTCCATCGCTCTAAGATTTATACCGATACTGCTTGAGGAGACAGACAAGATCATGAAAGCCCAGCTTGCAAGAGGAGCAGATCTTGAGAGCGGAAATGTCTTTAAGAGAGTAAAGGCGATGGTACCGATTCTTGTCCCTCTCTTTATATCGGCCTTCAGACGCGCAAATGACCTTGCTACGGCTATGGAGGCAAGATGTTACCATGGAGGTGACGGAAGGACTAAAATGAAGCCTTTAAAGTATCAAAAAAGGGATGCCATAGCTTACATAATTCTGGTTTTATATTTTATGTTAAGCATTTTCCTCGGAAGACTCTGGATTTTTAATATTATGTAAACCAAGAAAAGATAATGAGACGGATCAGATTAAAAGTTGCCTATGACGGTACTTCATACCACGGATGGCAGATACAGAAAAACCAAATAACTATCGAAAGCAAGCTAAATGAGGCTATCTCAGACCTTCTTTCTACTGAAATAAGCGTCATCGGGGCAAGCCGTACCGATGCCGGCGTACATTCTATGGGGAATGTAGCTGTTTTTGACTGCGAGAGTCCTATCCCTGCGGAAAAGTTCGCGGGGGCTATAAACGCAAGGCTTCCGCAGGATATAAGGGTATTAAAATCGGACGAGGTAGATGAAAACTGGCATCCAAGAAAGGTAGGCTGCAGGAAGACATACGAATACCGTATTTCTACAGGAAAGGTTCAGCTCCCAACAAAGAGGCTTTATTCGCATTTTACGTACCATAGTCTTAATGTTACAGCTATGCAAAAAGCGTGTGATGCCTTCCTTGGAGAACATGATTTTTCTGCCTTCTGTGCCGCCGGTTCCCAAGCTGAGAGCATGGTCAGAACTATATACGAGCTTGAAGTTATCCCTGTAAGTTCGATTCTTTCTGCCGGTTCTAAAACAGATGGGTCCGCCGAAAAGGAATCGACGGATTATTTGCTTACGGAAGGTGATGTGATCATAAGAGTTACGGGAAACGGATTTTTGTACAATATGGTCAGGATAATCGCGGGGACTTTAATGGATGTAGGATGCGGAAAAAAACACCCGGAGGATATTCCGGATGTTTTGAAATCTCTCGACAGAAGAAAGGCAGGACCTACGCTTCCCGCCTGCGGTCTGATGCTTATTGGTTACCGATATGATTGTGATTTTTGATATAAGTTATAAATTCATCCTTTGGCAGGGGCTTTGAGAAAAAGAATCCCTGTATATAATCGCAGCGCAGATCCGCAAATCTTTGGAGGATCTCGGCGCTTTCAACACCTTCAACAACAATCTTCATACCGAGGGATTTGATCATCTTGACAGTATTGTCGAGGACGATGTCCCTTCTGATACTACGCTGGACATTGACGAAAGACTTGTCCAGCTTTATTATGTTGAAATTCATACTGGAGACTCTGTCCATATTAGAGTATCCCGTACCGAAATCATCAAGGGAGAAGGAAATGCCGTAGGATTCGAGGGCCTTCATATTCTCAAGCAGGGAATCCTGGGAGCTGACGGCGGCGGTTTCCGTGATCTCAAGATTAATCTTTGAGGGATCCACATTAAACCTTTTCATTATGTCTATGATCTCGCTGTAAAGGTCGCCTCGCATACACTGAACGGCGGAGAGATTGACCTCGATATAGTCGACGCCAAGGTTACTGAACTCGGGGCTGTTTATAAATGAACATACCTCCTCAAGAACAAAGGCGCCGATACGGTGGATTGCTCCGCTTTTTTCCGCGGCGGGGATGAAAAACTCAGGAGAAATGTATCCGAAATGCTCATCATAGAGTCTGATCAGAGCTTCGGCAGAGTTAAACTTGTCCTCGCGTATTGAGTAGATCGGCTGATAATAAACCTCGAAGCCCCTTGTGTTTATAGCGTTCTCGATGATGGTATCGACCTGTCTGATAAGGTTGTAGTGGTTCTTGGCGTAAAGCTCCGAAGCGTAAACAACCTCTCCTGTAAAATAGCTGGATTCAAGATCGTTTTGGAATGCAAAAAGGGATTCCGCGTCGGGGATATCTTCGGGAAGCTTTGATACGCAAGTGATGGCGTCAAGGTTAAGCTCGATTCCGCTAAACTCCAAGGGAACGGTAAACATATTGTTTAAAAAGTGGGCTATAAAAGCAGTCTTGTCGAACTTTCGATAGTCCATCTCAAGGCAGAATTTTCCATCGCCTAAATAATAGCATTCTGCAAAATAATCATTAATATGATTTGCGGAAAGTATGCGCCCTGAGACTACGCGGAGTATCTTTACGATTCCTTCATATCCGACGATGTTTTCAATCAAAGAATAGTTTGTGATATTGATAAGGATCAGCTCTAAGGGCTTCCCGTTTTTAAGGCAGCGTTTTACCACATCGGCACAGGCTTTTTTGTTGCTGAGGCCCGTTTCCGTATCCAGGATATCCTCGGGGCGGCTGACAAGTGTTGAGCAAAGAAGCAGGGACATTGCATTTGCGAACATCTCAACTAAAAGCTCAGGGAAGAAAAACTGTACGACTACCGCTATCAGCATCAGCGGGATGAGACTGGATATGGCGAGGCTGCTCTTTAGGCCGAGGGATTTTCCGTACTTTACGGTAAGCCTGACGATATGGGCAACATAGATGGCTGCTGAGATATAAAGTGTGAAAAATAAGGGGCCGCGTGTGTAAGCAAAATCCGAGTTAAAGTAAAATATCCAATGGGTAAAAGGATTGATAAGAGTAAGAGCGGTTATAACAAAAAACGGTGCAACAAAAAGTAAATGTCTGTAGCCACGCATAATATAATCGGTATCGGTCATTATCATCAGGTAGATCGTATAGAACGGAGTAGACAGATTGTGAATGACGATGTATGAGGAATTGGCGATGTAGCGAAGAAATGTGGGAATATTAGGATTCCCGTCAAAGGCAACAGAAAAGATATCCGCAATTATACAAATTCCGGTTACCATAAGCAGATTCATGAACCATCTGTTCAGACGCCCTTTAGTGAGACCACGGACATAGCGGGTGAAGATCAGAATCGCCAAAACTATTAACGCACAAAAATCAAAATATAATAATTTCATGGGGAGATTATAGCATATTTTGTTAAAAATAACCATATTTCGGGTGTGAAAGACCCAAAAGACTTGAAAAATGTACTAATTTTTTTTATAATTTTGATTAGTGATACTAAAGGGGGATCCTTATGACACTGACCGAACTTATAAGCCAGAAAGAAGGAGTTTTCGTTCTTTACTGGTATGACTTGCAGGACGAACTGGTATCTAGGGTTTGTTACCCCGAGGTTATCAGCGATGATACCATCGTTCTTCTTAATGAGAATATAGAAACTATGGCGGACAGAAATCTTTTCTGCCTTGTCTATGAAGAGTTGTCTTCAAATCATGTCTATGTTTTCAATAAGGGTGCGCTTATAAACACAGACAAGGTGCTTTTAAAATCCGACGATCTGTCGGTTTCCGAGAGCGATAAGCGTATGTTTTACCGCTATGGGATCTCTACGGATCTTGTCCTTATGAATAAGCATCACCATGAGCGAGTTAAGCTCAATAATATTTCTTACACAGGAGTGAATATCACAACGGATATTCCTCTTAAGATGGGTGAAGAGATCATGCTCTACGATCCTTCTGAAGTCGTCCCCGTCTATATTCCCGGAGAAGTTGTTTATATTGAAAGAGAGAATAATTACGGCATTATGATCTGCGGTAATTACGATCATATTAACCGTATCGTTGTACCGAAGATTATTTAATCCAAGATTTACGCAGACAGCTTGTTTGGGCATAATATCGGAAATCTTGAGATAATATTGGCAGGATGAACATATGAGAGATATCAGCAGCTTAAGACCTGACATAGAAAAATGCTCAGAGGGGCACAAGAGCCTTGTGCTTGAGATAAACAGACTTCTTGATCTCTACCAAAGAGAGATGGAAGCCTTAGAAGTGGTGTATGATGTCATGGGGGCAAAGCCATGGTACATTGACTTTGACGATTACGGAAACATCATCCGCTGCGAGTGGAGCGATAATTACAGGAAAAAGCTGGGCTTTACCGATGAGAATGATTTCCCCAACTCCATCGAATCCTGGATCGGGATAATCGTGGATGATGACAGGGAGATGGTGCTCGAGAAGTTTTGGGCGGCAATAAAGGATCCCACCGGAAAGACCCGATTTGACGTAAAATACAGAGGACGCATGAAGGACGGAACCATCAGATTCTTCCGTACCGCCGGAGTTGTGCGTCTCCACGACAATAAGTCATCAAACAGCTTTATCGGTATCTCCTACGACGATACGCTTAATCATAAAAATCTTAGCGGACTTAAGGAACAGTACGAGATAGTAGAGGCCTTAAGCCGCGACTATCTGAACGTATTTATGGTTGATATTCCCGGAAAGACAGCCACAATCCTTAAACTTGACGGATATGTAACCGAGGGCTTTGGGGATAAGGAGAAAAAGAGCTATCCCTACGAACCCTTCGCGGCTCAGTATATAAAGGACAGAGTATACGAGGAAGACAGAAGTGCACTTACCAAGGCTATGTCACTCGAGAAGGTTAAGGAGATGCTTGCCGAGAACGACGAGTATGTGATGGGATACAGGGCTGTCGATAAGGGCGAGATCCATTATTATCAGTTTACTTATCTGAAGCTGCAGACGGGCGAAGGGGAGGAAAAGGTTATTGCCGGATTTAAAAATATCGACGGAATTGTTGAATCCGCAAAGGAAAGGGCGCTCCTTAAAGAACTTTCCGAGAGAGACTCAATGACCGGAATTTTAAACAGAGGATTCGGAGAAAAGACCGCTACCCAGATCCTTGGCGGCGATAATAAAGGAATGTTCTGTATACTTGATATCGATGATTTCAAGCATGTAAACGATACATACGGCCATAATACCGGTGATAAGGTTATAAAGAAAGTCGCTACTTCCCTGGAAGAGGCCTTTGGCGAGGAAAGCGTTGTTTTCAGACTTGGCGGTGATGAGTTCGCTGTACTTAAAAAAGACGTTGCTTCAAAAGAAGAGGCAAAGACCTACATAGATAAGTTTTTTGATATCATAGATCACCATTCCATAGATGAACTTAAGGGATCAAAGTTTTTTGCAAGTGTAGGAGTAGGGCTCTTTAGCGAAGCGGATAAGGATTTTGAGGAACTCTATAAAAAGGTTGACAGCTGCGTTTATGTCAGCAAAAAGACGAAGGGCAATATCCTCACGTTTTCCGAGTAATTGTAAAAATTGCATAAATTTGTATATGGATTGTATTGACTGTTGCACAAAAGATGTTATAATCTAATTAAAGTTAGTGATACCTAACTATATTGATAATTAATGTTAACGTCTTTTGTGCTTTTTCTTTTTTTAAAGGGAGAGCGAGGAAAAGAATTATACTTAAAACTATCGGAAAGCGGTGACAACTATGTATCTTCAGGCAGCACAGGGAATCCTGATACCTTTTATCGGAACTACGCTTGGCTCAGCCTGCGTACTGTTTATGAGGCAGAAACTAAATGCAAAGGTTCAAAGAGCTCTTACGGGATTTGCCGCCGGAGTTATGGTGGCGGCATCAATATGGAGCCTTATTATGCCGGCTATGGAGCAGTCAGCAGGAATGGGAAAGCTTTCATTTATCCCCGCGGCGGTAGGTTTCTGGATCGGAATACTTTTCTTACTGTTACTTGATAGGGTCATTCCACATATGCACCTTGATAATAGCAAGGAAGGTGTAAAGAGCAGACTGCCGAGGACAACGATGCTTGTTCTTGCGGTAACGCTGCATAATCTTCCGGAAGGAATGGCTGTTGGCGTTGTTTATGCCGGATTCCTCTCGGGTAACACAGGTATAACGGCGCTTGGAGCCTTAGCTCTTTCACTCGGAATCGCTATCCAGAATTTCCCCGAGGGAGCTATTATCTCTATGCCGCTTAAGGCAGAGGGAATGAGCAAGAAAAAGGCTTTTCTTATGGGAACTTTGTCAGGAGTAGTTGAGCCTTTGGGAGCGCTTCTTACTATTCTTGCGGCGCAGTTTTTTGTACCTATCCTGCCTTATCTTCTGAGCTTCGCGGCCGGCGGAATGATGTATGTTGTGGTTGAGGAGCTTGTTCCGGAGATGGCAGAGGGAGAGCACTCAAATATCGGAACCATCATGTTCGCACTGGGATTTACGGTTATGATGGCACTTGATGTTGCACTTGGTTAAAAGAAAGGTAAAAAATCAGTATGAAAAAGAAAATAGCAGCAGCTTTTTTTTCCATAGCCCTCGGTGCTTCGTCGCTTGCGGGATGCAGTATTTTGGATGAAACAAATGAGAATATAAACGCATCGGAGGCGGCAGATGCGGTATCGGAAGGGCTTGATACCTTCTCTGATGCATTGGACAGCATAATCGGCGAAAGTGAAGACGTTTCACAAAGCACTTCTGATATCGAAAACGTTACGGGAAATACAGTTGAAGATAACGCGGAAGCAGATACTTCAGAGGCAGATACATCAGAGACGCAGGCCGAGGACGCAGGCAGCGTAAGCGAAGGAGAAAGCGCTGCGGATGCAGAAAATACGGACGATACATGGCCTGTGGATATGTCTAAATACGAGATCAAGGTTCTTTCCATAGGAGATCCCGCACCTGACTTTACAGCAACGCTTACAAACGGAGAAACATTCACTCTTTCGGAGCATAAAAGCGATGTGGTGCTTATAAACTTTTGGGCAACCTGGTGCGGACCCTGCGTTAGCGAGATGCCTGAACTTCAGGAGCTTTCCGACGAAGGAATCGAGAACTTCGAGCTTATCTGTATAAACTGCGGAGAGGAAGCCGGTATCGTTGACAAGTTTGTGGAGAAAAAGAAGTTTGATATGAATATTGCGTATGATACGGATTACGCTATCGGGAATTATTTCCCCACACAGTTTATTCCCTACACTCTTATAATCAAGGACGGAATCATCTACGATATGTACGATGGTGTACCTTCAAAAGGAGCATACGATACTTATAAACTTGTAGTAGAAAGACTATTGAAAAAATAGATTGATAAAAGAGTAATCGGGCGAACAAAAACGGCTAACCTTTGCAGGCTAGCCGCTTTATTATACCTTCAAAAACTATGAAGATAATTGGTTATGCTATTCTAACACATTTTGCTGTGTTATGATAGTATTTAAAGGTAGCATAAAATATAAAATTTCTGTAAATATTCTTTATCCTACATTTTTGCTGACGGAGATTTTAATGAACAAGAACAGACTTAAGATAATATTGGCAATAAGTATTTTGACGATCGGGGCGGGAGCCGTTATATACGGAGTCCTTAGCGGCGGATTCAGAGATGTTTGGCAAAAAGCCGTTATCATCTGCAACGAGTGTATAGGACTGGGGTGAGATCATGGAAAAGATAAAGAAAAACAGATTTCACCTCTCTGCAAGAAGATATACGCAGCTTCTGGCAGCAGTACTCTACAACAGTAACTTTAAAGGTTTTTTTACCGGAAAGATATTTCGCGGAGACATAAAGGGAGCCTGCGTACCCGGACTTAACTGCTATTCCTGTCCGGGAGCAATAGGAGCCTGCCCTCTCGGAAGCCTTCAATCCGGACTTGTAAACGCATCCTATAAGATCCCATTTTATGTAATTGGTACGCTCCTTCTTTTCGGACTTTTTATGGGAAGATTTATCTGTGGCTTTTTGTGCCCCTTCGGACTGGCACAGGAGCTGCTTTCAAAGATCCCGGTACCGAAGCTTAAAAAGAATAAAGTAACAAAAGCCTTATCCTATCTTAAGTATGTGATACTTTTGGGGCTTGTTATCCTGATCCCTGTCTTTAAAGGCGTTCCGGGGTTCTGCAAATGGATATGCCCTGTGGGAACAGCGGAAGGCGGGTTCCTTCTTGCCATCACAAATGAAAACGTCAGAGCGATGCTGGGATTACTTTTTTCGTGGAAAGTTTTTGTTTTTTGCTTTATAATTATATCTTGCATGTTCGTCCACAGAGCATTTTGCAGATTTATATGTCCCTTGGGAGCGATTTACTCCTTCTTTAATCCCATAGCTTTTTTCGGGATTAAGGTTAGCACAGACAAGTGCATAGGCTGCAATGCGTGCGTAAAGGCATGCAAAATGGATGTTAAAAAGGTTTGTGATATGGAATGTGTACACTGCGGGGATTGTATTAAGCATTGCCCTACGGGTGCCATCGGTTACGGCTTTTGGAATAAGCCCTTCACAAAACGCAAGGAGGAAAAATGATCTTTTTATTTATTGTACTTTTGCTGGTTGGATTTGTAGCCCTTATAAAGGGAGCTGATCTATTTGTAGACGGTAGCGCGGGACTTGCGAGAAACTTAAAGGTCCCTTCACTTATCATCGGACTAACCATTGTCGCTATGGGAACAAGTGCTCCGGAGCTTGCGGTATCTACCTCCGCAGCCATCGCGGGAGCCAATGAGATCGCCCTTAGCAATGTAGTCGGATCAAATATGTTTAATCTTCTTGTTGTACTCGGAGCCTGTGCGCTGTTTTGCCCCGTTCCAGTTGACAAGATCGTACTTAAGAGAGATTTCCCCATCTCCATAATCGTAACTGTTTTCGTATTTGCGGTTACCGGAGCAAAGGCTTTATTTAGCGGAAGCCTCTTTAAGAGCGCTATGGCAGACGAAGCCGGAATTGTTTACAGATGGACCGGAATAGTCCTTCTTATTTTCTTTATCGCTTATATTGTTTACCTTATAATCGATGCAAAGCGTCATCCCGAGCCGGAGACAGATGAGGCCAAAAAGCCTTACTGGAAGTGTTTCCTCTTTATCGTACTCGGTATTGCCCTTATCGTAGGCGGCGGACAGGCTGTTGTTCAGAGCGCCAAGTATATCGCAAGAGCGGCAGGCATGACCGAGACTCTTATCGGACTTACCATAGTAGCTGTCGGAACCTCACTCCCCGAGCTCGTAACCTCCGTAGTGGCCGCAAGAAAGGGCGAGACTGGACTTGCCATCGGAAATGTTGTGGGTTCAAATATCTTTAATCTGATGCTTATCCTTGGTACATCTTCAGCAATCCACCCCGTAGGAGCGAATGTGGCATCGGTATTTGATATGGGAATCCTTATCATCGTAAGCCTTATTGTATTTGTTTTCTCAATAAGCAAAAAGAAGATCATCCGTGCCGAGGGAATCATTATGATCCTTGTCTATGTAGCGGATGTGATCTTCGCAATTTTCAGGAAATAATCTGTCAAAAAAGCATATATTTATTAATAATTGCTAATGTTAAATATTTGACAGTTTTTAATTTACAGCCGCCCCCGGTTCGTATTAAAATGATGGTGAAGTAAAGGAACTTATCACGATCGTTTTGATCGCACCGGGGGTTTTAATGGGTACAGACAGTATAGTTAAGCCTAAGAAAAAAATTGCGGTTTTTGCGAATGCCTGGAGCGCAGAATACCTCAGTATGGTTATTGACGGACTTCAAAAGGAAGCCGCAAAAGACTGTGCTGATATTTTCGTATACACGACTTTTGTACTTCCCAACGAATCTGAGGAGATGCGTGTAAACCAGCTTAAGATCTACGACTTGCCTAATCCTAATGATTTCGACGGAGCTATAATCTTAGCTCATACATTCAACACATCGACGGAGCTTGACAAGGTCTGCTCCCTTGTTAAAAATTTCAAGATACCGACGGTTACAACCGAGATAAAGATTCCGGGACTGCCTATGGTGGGAACGGACAATTACCGCGGAATCTACGACCTTACCAACCATTTGATAGAAGAACACGGCGTTAGAAAAGTAGTCTTTGTTGAGGGAAACGAAGGCAATACGGAGTGTGCCGAAAGAAGGCGTGCTCTTGAGGATGCCCTTGAGGAGCACGGACTTGTTTTGATGGATACGGTTAGGGGCGATTTCGGATTCTATATGGCTTCCTACAATATAGAGGAGTACATTAAGAAAAACAAACCGATCCCCGATGCATTTGTCTGTGCCAACGACCTTATGGCCCTTGGCGTTATCAGTAAGCTCCATCAATACGGAAAGCGCGTTCCCGAGGATGTCATTGTCACCGGATTTGACCATGTACATGAAAGCCGTACTTCCTATCCTCTTGTTGCTACGGTATCAAGACAGTGGGACAATATGGGCAAGTTCCTATACGATGAGTTAAACAATCAGATTGCAAATCCCGACCCTTCCAAGGAGATAATCTATCCTTCTGAGTTTATTCCTTCCGAGAGCTGCGGCTGTAAGCCGGAGCAGGAAGCTTACGATGCAAGGCTTGAAAGAGTACGCAATATCTACACCGAATCTACCGAGACGGATATGGTGGACTTTTTCTTCCAGAGAGTCCATATCGAAATGTCTTCCATCGGAAGTAAGGAAGAGTTCCCGGAGAGAGCGAAGTGGCAGTGGGGCCATGAGGAGTTTTTCGGAAAAGATTACTGTATCATAACCGAGCCTGAATTCTTCGAACTTGAGGATGAAGAGTATTTCGAAAAGGTTACTAAATTCAGCGACCGAATGGATATCATCTACGAAAGAAGAGACGGAAAGAGCTTAGAGCTCAGACAGTACGATATCCACGGTTTCTATCCGGGATATAAGGAAGAGCCCGATAAGTCAAATATATTTGTATTTTCCGCTCTTGCGAATCTAAAGCACCTTATCGGATATGTTGCCATCAAGAACAATCCGAGAATACTTTACACTCTGCAGTTTAAGAGATGGGTAAACAACCTTGACACCCTTTTCCTTAACGTAAGGCACAATATTTTCCTTAAGAGGATAAACGAAAAGCTCCGCCAGATCTATATGACGGACTTCCTCACGGATATGTACAACCGTACAGGCTGTGAGACAGTGCTGTATAAATTTATCGAGGAAAAGAAAAAAGCCGGACAGCAGACCGTACTTCTTTTCTACGATATAAACTGTATGAAGGTAATAAACGATAAATACGGACATCTTAACGGAGATCTTGCCATCAAGGCCACGGCCAATGCGATGCGGGATTCCCTTCCTTCAAACTTTCTTCTCGGAAGATACGGCGGCGATGAGTTTATCGCCGTAGGCTGCTGGGACGGAAGCAGAAACGTAGATGAGTACAGAAAAAGTTTCGGAAAAGCTCTTAAGAAGATCATGGACGGCCTAAAGGTTTCCTTCAGATTATCAGCCAGCGTCGGAGATTGTCTTATCGGACCCGACAAAGAGGGAACCATCGACGATTATATAAGAGAAGCGGACGAGTCTATGTATGAAGAAAAGGAAAGAGCCCATAAAGAACTGGGTATTTCCTGAAACAAAGGTCTGTTTAGTACTTTGCACCTGTTAAAAGCGTATCCTTTGGCGGTACGCTTTTTGACTTTTATGCCGATATTTCATTACTTTTAAAAATCCTTTCTCTTTGGTATAATGAAAAGACATCTAAATACGCAAGATAAGGAGTGATGGAACATGAGAGTTAGAAAAAATGCTAACAGAGACATACCCGTTATGATCGAAACATGGAACGAAATGCTCGAAGAGGGCGAAGTTTTCGCAGGACATGAACTCTTTGACGCAAACTCAGGCGACGAGTTTTTTACATCTCAGACTTACTGCGGAGTTGCTGTTGATTTTGGTGGGAATATTCACGGACTATACGGACTTAAGGCCTGTGAGGACAATGAAAAGAGCGCCGAGGCCGTTTTCGTTGTCAGAAAGCCCAGCAGAGGACAGAAAATTGGACAGGATCTTTTAAACGATTGTTTAAAAACAGCCGAAGGAAAAGGCATTACCGAGATCATCCTTAGGGAAGTAGAGTCCGGCAACGAGGCTGCAAGGCATCTTTTCGAGAAGGCGGGATTTACCTCCTGCGGAGAGAATACATATCGCAAGGACCTGTAGAAAGAGGTATTTACAGATATGCTGGAACTTAAAAACATATCTTTTGAAGTAAAAGACGACGGGCAAAACAAGGACAAAGACATCATCAAAGATATAAGCCTTGTTATACCCGACAAAAAACTTGTGGTCATCACAGGACCAAACGGAGGCGGAAAGTCTACACTTGCCAAACTGATAGCCGGAATAGAGCGCCCTACCTCGGGAAGAATATATCTTGACGGACAGGATATTACCGACATGTCCATAACAGACAGGGCAAAGAGCGGGATCAGTTTCGCTTTTCAGCAGCCTGTCAGATTTAAAGGAATACAGGTCTTTGACCTTATAAGACTAGCCAGCGGAAAGAAAATCTCTATGGCCGATGCCTGCGAGTATCTTTCGGCTGTCGGTCTTTGCGCCAAGGACTACATAGGCAGAGAGGTAAATGCAAGCCTTTCGGGCGGAGAACTTAAGCGTATCGAGATAGCCACGGTACTTGCAAGAGGCTCGAAACTTTCTATTTTCGATGAGCCCGAGGCCGGGATCGATCTTTGGAGCTTCCAGAATCTTATCAAGGTCTTCGAGGGCATGCGAAAGAATATTGCAGACAGCTCTATCCTTATCATCTCCCACCAGGAGCGCATACTGAATATTGCGGACGAGCTTATCGTCATAAAGGGCGGAAAGCTCTTTGCACAGGGCCCTAAGGATGAGATAATCCCTACCTTAAGCGGTACGGATTCCGCGATACCTGCTTGTTATAAAGGAATAGAAGCGGGAGGTGAGGGAAAATGATGCAGCTTGACGAGATACAAAAAAGACTCTTAAAGGAAGTGGCGGATCTTCATTCCGTTCCGGAGGGAGCTTACAATATCCGCTCCAACGGCGAGGCTCTCGGAAGGGTTTCAACCGCCAATATCGAGATCGTTCCCAAGACGGATGTAAGCGGAATAGATATTAATATTAAGCCCGGTACCAAAAATGAGAGTGTACACATCCCCGTTGTTATGACTAAGAGCGGTCTAAAGGAGATGGTATATAACGACTTCCATATCGGCGAGGGAGCCGATGTCGTTATTGTTGCGGGATGCGGTATCGACAACTGCGGCCCCGACGACTCCGAGCATGACGGAATCCACAGATTCTTTGTCGGAAAAGGGGCAAAGGTCAAGTATGTGGAGAAGCATTACGGCTCCGGACACGGCACCGGAAAAAGAATCCTTAATCCCGGAACCGAGGTATATATGGAAGAGGACAGCTCCATGGAGATGGAGATGGTCCAGATCAAAGGCGTAGACGACACTACCCGTACAACGAAAGCCGAGCTTGCAAAGGGCGCAAGCCTTGTTGTAAGAGAGAGGCTTATGACTCACGGGGACCAAAAGGCCGTCAGCATTTACAAAGTGGCCTTAAACGGCGATGGATCCAGCGCGGACGTTGTATCGAGATCTGTTGCAAAAGATACCTCTTACCAGAAATTTGATGCTGTTCTTACGGGAAATGCCGAATGCTCCGGACACACCGAGTGTGATGCCATCATCATGGACAAGGGAACGATACTTGCGGTACCCGGACTGGAGGCAAACAGCGTGGATGCCGCTCTTGTACACGAAGCAGCCATCGGTAAGATAGCCGGTGACCAGCTTATAAAGCTTATGACCTTGGGCCTTACGGAAGAGGAAGCGGAAGAACAGATAATTAACGGATTCTTAAAGTAAATGATGGGGTGGTATTTGTGAAACAAGTCTTGGATTATTTCAATACAAAAGACATATGTGACATGTTTAATGTCGGAAGGGATACTTTAAGACATTACGAGAATATCGGTCTTATAAACCCAAGGATCAATACCCATAACGGATACAGAGAATACGGATATTGGGATGTGGGGCTGCTGATCGACATCTTAAAGTACAAGTCTCTCGGACTATCCCTTGGAGAATCAAAGAAGGCGATCTTTGATTTGGATTTTCCGCAGCTTGTGGACGGGATGGAGATCCAGCTTGAGTATTATGAGCAAAAGATAAAAGCCTATCAGATGCTCCTTGCAATGACAAGGTCCGAGTATATCCACTTAAGATATGCCGAGAAGCATTTAGGCGAACTCACGGAGACATACATCGGCGAGACCGTAATGGTTCCCTTTGTCACCGAAAGAAAGAATAAATACTACGAGCTTCTTCGGGAATCCCTTACTATGACACAGTATTTTACCAGCGCCTGGATGTTTACGGATAATCCGGAGATACCTCCGGAGGGAGCGGCGCTTTTTACGGAAAAGGTGTATTTTGATTTCCTTGGATTAAAAGGCGGAGTTGTATTCCCCGCTTCAAAGGTGGTCGGAGAGGTTATCGATCTTCAGGGAAAGACAAGAGTAAGTGCTGCAGCCTTTAAGAATTTCGAAAAAGAAGTGGCGGAAGAATATCCGAACGCCGATAAAGATACGACCGTGGTGCTGCTCAGCAGATTTTATGACAATGAAAAAAGGTACCACCAATATTTCTTCGCGTTTAAGAAAATATAGGGGTACCAGTTTTCTGGGAACTGTATTGAATAAGAGTAGTAGGGTTCTTATCTCTACAATTAATGTTATAAACCCGGGGGTTACCCCCAAGTCAATAGTTTTTTAAAAACTTTTTTTAAAAATTTAGTTTTTTTTGAGAGGGTAATTTAAAAATGAAGTATTCTAAAAATCCGATCACCGATTCTATCTACACCGCGGATCCCGCACCTATGGTATATGGGGACACCTTATATCTCTACACGACTCATGACGAGGATGAGCTTGTTAATGACTTTTATACCATGTACGACTGGAGATGTTTTTCTACGAAGGATATGGTTAATTGGACGGACCACGGAAAAGTTTTTTCACTTGACGATATCGAGTGGGCGGATGCAAGAGCCTGGGCGCCCCAGTGCATAGAAAGAAACGGAAAGTTCTATCTTTACTGTCCCGTACATAAAAAGGACGGAGGAATGTCTATTGCAGTAGGTATATCTGACAGCCCCACAGGTCCTTTTAAGGATCTGGGTCACCCGCTTGTAGATGAACCGGACTGGAACGATATCGATCCTACCGTATTTATCGACGATGACGGACAGGCTTATCTCTACTTCGGAAATCCGGAGCTTAGATATGTACTCCTTAATGAAGATATGATCTCCTACGACGAAAAAGTAGGAATCTGTAAGGTACCTATGACTGAGGAAGCCTTTAATAAGGGAAGCCACGATACCGGTACATCCTATGGAGAAGGCCCCTGGTTTTACAAAAGGGGAGACCTTTACTATATGGTATATGCTGCTTTTGCCGTAGGGGAGCAAAATGAGCATCTTGCTTACTCTACCTCGGAAGGACCTACAGGTCCCTGGAAGTACGGCGGAGTACTTATGGCGACAAAAGAGGGTGATATCTTTACAAACCATCCCGGTATCTGCGAATTTAAGGGACATAACTACCTTTTCTACCATACCGGAGAGCTTCCCGGAGGAAGCCTTTTCCACAGAAGCGTCTGCGTAGCGGAGTTTGATTACAACGCGGACGGTTCCATAGATGTGATCGAAAAATGCAGCGGCGTAAGTGAAGTTTAAAGGGCTTGGGGACAGCATGAATCCGGGATACAGAAGACATAAATTTTTATACGAGATCATTAAGCCGTTAGCACATTTATTTATCAAGCTAAAGTTTAACTATAAAAGGGGCAAAATGCACGACATAAAGGGCCCCTTTATAATTGTGTGCAATCATGTAACAAATCTTGATTTTCTGTTTATAAGCTGCAGCTTTAAAGAGTATATTTACTATGTGGCGAGTGAACATACCTTTAGAGCGGGCTTTTCCTCATGGCTCCTTCGGGCTGTTTTCGATCCTATCGGAAGAACAAAAGCATCAGTTGCGGCAAGTACCGTTATGGAGATGGGGCGCCGTCTTAAGGCGGGGCACAGCATCGGTATCTTTGCTGAAGGGTTAAGATGCGGAAACGGTCTTACGGATTCTATTAAGCCGGCGACGGCAAAGGTTTTCAAAATATTCAATGTACCCGTAATTACATACAGACTCCACGGAGGATACTTTTCCCACCCCCGCTGGGGCTATACCATGCGAAAAGGATATATGGAGGGCGAGATAGTAAATATCTACAAACCCGAAGATCTAAAGAAGATGAGCGTTGATGAATTCAATGACGCCATAAACCGTGACCTTTTCGAGGATGCCTACGAGTGGAATAAGGACAGACATATCGCCTACAAGGGGAAAAGACTTGCGGAGGGACTGGAGTTTGAACTTGTTGCCTGCCCTAAGTGTAAGGCCTTAAACAGCCTGAAGACTAAGGGCGATAAGTTCTTTTGCAGCTGCGGACTTTCCGGCAGATACGACGAGTATGGAATGCTGCTTGGAGACGACCTCCCCTTTGACAACGTGAGAGACTGGGATAAATGGGAGAGGGAGTTTATAGAGGGACTACCGGACGAAGATCCGGATAAAGAGCTCGCCTTTGATGAGGACCAGATATTAAACCGCTTTGACGCGGAGCATAACACGATTCAGGTAGACAGAGGAAGGCTCTCTATCACGCCTGCGCGGATAAAGGTTGGTAATACTGAGATTCCTTTATCCCAGATTTCTCTTTATGATATAATACTACAGGGCTACCTTCTTTTTTCCACAAAGGACGGAACCCATTATGAGGTACACAACAGCGATAGAAAATTTGCCGGATTTTTGTATTATTTGCTTATAAAAAGATACAAGGCTTAGGAGGATGCAAAAATGTCAAGCGGAAGCAGTTTCAGTGATGGCGGAGTATGGTCATTTATACTCCTTGCGGCAGCAATCTTGGGGAGTATGATAGTTGCCAGCGTTATTAAGAGAAAGGTTAAGTTTTTAAGTAAGTCCCTTGTGCCGGTTTCGGTTTTGGGCGGAATTATCCTTCTTATAATCTCTGTCATCGTAAAGGCCATCACGGGAGAATATCTTTTTAACCACGAGATATTCAGCGCGGGAAGCGATAAGAGCGGAATGGAGATCCTGGAGATCTTAACCTACCACTGTCTTGCGGTTGGATTTATCGCTATGACCCTTCGAAAGACTAAGGGTAAAAGTAAAACCCGAACCAGAGATGTCATAAATACCGGTCTTACTACGGTTAACACTTATCTGGTACAGGCTTTTGTGGGACTTGTTATCACAAGCATCGCCTCCATCTTTTTGCCTAAGCTTTTAAAAGCATCGGGACTGCTTCTTTGCTTTGGTTACGGCCAGGGAACGGGTCAGGCCCTCAACTACGGAAGCATCTATGAAACCTACGGCTTAACCGGCGGAAAGAGCTTTGGACTTACCATTGCGGCCTTCGGATTCTTAAGCGCAAGTATCGTGGGAGTCATTTATCTTAACTACAAGAGAAGAAAGGGTGACCTCGTTGTCAGAACGGAGCAGAGCGAGCTGAACAGAGAGGTTGTTGAGGAAGAGGGCGAGATCCCTATGATCGAGTCCATCGACAAGATCACGATGGAAATCGCGCTTATCGCTATCTGCTACGCAGGCGCCTACGGAATAATGTTTGTTTTGGGCAATCTTGTAGGGGGACTTAAGTCCACGGTTTACGGCTTTAACTTCCTTTTCGGCGCCCTTATGGGTGTTGTGCTTAAGGCTGTCATTGGGCTTCTTCGTAAAAAGAAGATCATGAAGAGGGATTATATAAACAACTTCCTCTTAAACCGTATTTCAGGATTTGCTTTTGATATTATGATCGTTGCGGGAATCGGAGCGATTCAGATAGACCTTATCGCAAACTATATCGGGGTTCTTTGCATACTTTGTGTTGTGGGAGCTTTTGTCACATTTCTTTATATCAAGTTTATCAGCGACAGACTGTTCCCTGAGTATGCCAATGAGCAGTTCCTTGCGATGTTTGGAATGCTTACGGGTACTGCAAGTACCGGTATCATCCTCCTTCGAGAGGTGGACCCGGAATTCGAGACTCCGGTGTCGGAAAATATTGTTTACCAAAATTTCCCCGCCATCATCTGCGGATTTCCGATAATGCTCCTTGCTTCCTACGCACCCACCTCCGATAAGGCGGTGTTTATCTGTATGGCAGCTGTATTTGGTATATTTTTAGTATTTAACCTGATCCTTTTCAGGTCAAAGATATTTAAGAAAAAAGAAAAAAAGTAAAAACGGACTTATAGTAGTAAAAGAAGGCTTTTCTTGGGGTAAAACTATGTTTATTAAAAAAATGTCTGTCCTTCTTTTTACCGCACTTCTTGTTATGGGGATAACAGGCTGCGGGAACACGGAAAAGGACTCAAAGGATCCGAAGCTTTTGCTTGGATTTAGCCAGATAGGCACGGAGAGCGCCTGGCGTATAGGAAATACGCTTGATATTGAGCAGCAGGCCGAAAACTATGGGGTTGGACTGATGCTTGAAAACGCTAACCAAAAGCAGGAAAACCAGATAGCGGCTATCAGGCGGTTTATTGCCTATAAGGTTGATGTTATCGCCTTTTCGCCTATAGTTGAGGATGGCTGGGACAATGTGCTTAAGGAGGCAAAGGACGCCGGGATTCCCGTGATACTTGTGGACAGGGATATCAGCACTGATAAGTCGGATCTTACCACGTGTCTTATAGGGGCTGACTTTTACAACGAAGGCGTGATGGCGGGGGAATATCTTCTTCGCAAGGCCGACGAGCTGGGGCTTGAGCAGATAAACATAGTTGAGATTACGGGCACGGAAAACTCTACGCCTATGATGCAAAGACAGGCGGGCTTTTTTGACACCATAGAAGCCGATGAGAGGATGAACGTGCTTGAGAGTATAGACGGGGACTTTCTAAAAAGCCGCGGTGCCGAGTGCATGCGGTATCTTATAGATACCTACGGAGATTCCATCGACGTGGTATTTTCTCACAACGACGAGATGACCATCGGAGCCCTGCCCGAGATCGAAAAGGCGGGCTTTGAGCCGGGAAAGGATATTATCATCATTTCCATCGACGGAGGTCAGGAGGCCATAGATATTCTTAAACAGGGCAAGATAAACTGCGTCGTTGAATGTACTCCCAAATTAGGAAAAGCTTTAATGGAAACAGCCCTTAAGCTAAAGAACGGAGAAGAAGTTGAAAAGCTGATCCATCCGGAGGAGGTTTATTTTTCGGATGAACAGGATACTTCGCAGATAATGCCAAGGGGATATTAGTTTTGTACGACTCTTACGGGGACAGAGCCTATGGGGAAGCTTAAAAAAGAGAAAAGTATTCTGGGGCAGATAAGCGTTCTGTCTCACAGGCTGGTGCTGGTACTTGTGATACCGATCATCATCAGCCTTGTTTTGATGCTTGTTTATGCCTGGAAATATCACAGCTCCATCCTTCGTATGGAGACTATCACAAGCCTTAAAAATGTCGTTTCGGTGCAGATTCCCGGAACGGTCTGGAATATCGTAAGCGGAAGGGAGACCTTTGCCGGCAGCAATATCTACGTCACTATCAGTAGCGTTGAGGAGACTATAGAGACCATCTCATCCCAGACAGGTGAGGAAAACAGGCTTTCGCTCATCGTTGCAGAGAGGACTATGGGGACTCTTGAAAACTATGTCGACAGGATCAGGGACAATTTCGAGGCACAGCTTCCCGTTGTCCAAAGCGAGGAGCAGCTTGAGGAGGTGCGGGATGTAGCAAATCTTGTTGCGAGTATGCTGGAGGAATATATTTCCGGGGAGATCACATCTACCGCAAGGATGAGCGTAAGTATGAGGATAATCGTCATCTGTACCGCGGCGTTTGAGGTCCTTACCGTTATAGTTGCCCTCATCATCAGAAATAGGGCCGTTAGGACGACGGCTCTTTCAGTAAGAAAGCCCATCGAAAGACTCGAGGAAGCTGCCAAGTCCATAGCCGGCGGAAGCCTTGAGGGAAGAATTGCGGATACGGATATAGCGGAGCTTCGGAACCTTACGACTCAGGTTAATATTATGGCGGACAGGCTTAAGAGCATGATGGAAAAAAGTAACCGGGATGCGAAAAGCCTTAGAAAAGCAGAGCTGCGAACCCTTCAGGCTCAGATAAATCCCCATTTTCTCTACAATACTCTTGATGCCATAGTCTGGAAGGCGGAAGCGGGGGAGAAGGATGAGGTTATTCAGCTTACCAGCGCTCTTTCAAACTTTTTCAGAATAAGCTTATCCTCGGGAGCCGACTGGATCCCCATAAGCCAGGAGAAAAAGCATATCGAAGGATACTTAAAGATACAGCAGACAAGATACCGGGATATTATGAGCTACGAGATAGATATTCCCGACGATTTAGGAGAGATATATATACTGAAGCTCCTTTTACAGCCACTTGTCGAGAATGCGCTCTACCACGGAATAAAGATAAAAAGAGGGGGCGGAAAGATCAGTGTCAGCGGCAAAAAAGAGGGAGATTTTCTTGTCTTTTGCGTAAAGGATACGGGCTGTGGTATGACACCGGATCAGCTTAGGGAGCTTAACGAGAGGATGAAAAACGGCCGGCCCACGGTAAGCGAGGGCGGCGGTGGCTTCGGACTTGTAAACGTAAATTTACGTATCAGGCTTTATTACAACCAGGCCGACGGCCTTGAGATCGAAAGCAGCAGCGAAGGTACGCTTGTTTCATTCAGAGTGCCTTTAAGGACGAGAGAGGAGATTTACGAAAATGAAAGTGTTTCTGGCTGATGATGAAATCGTTATCAGAGAGGGTATAAGAGAATCCTTCCCATGGGAAGAAACTCCCTACGTTCTTGTGGGTGAAGCTCCCGACGGGGAGATGGCCCTTCCTATGATCAGAGATACAAACCCGGATATAGTCATAACGGATATCAAGATGCCCTTTATGGACGGGATCGAGCTTTGCAAGACCTTAAGGGCGCAGATGCCCTGGATAGGGATCGTTGTCTTAAGCGGATATGACGAGTTTGAGTATGCGAGGCAGTGTATCGCCCTGGGAGTAAGGGAATATCTATTAAAGCCTATAAACGCGGAAGAACTTAAAAAGGTTCTCGATAAGGTAAGCGCCCAGATAGCTGAGGAGAAAAAAGCATCTCTCCATGCCGCAAGCTTAAGGGCACGTATGGAGATGGGAGGAAAGCTTGTAAAGGAAAAGCTTATCGCGTCCCTCTTTTCGGATGAGGCCAAGGAGGAGGAAGCGGGAGAGGTAATAAACCAGCTCCGGTCCATGGGGTGCCCCGTTCCGGCAAAGCACTACGCCGTTATTGACGCACTCTTTAACCCTACGGATAAAGGGCAGCAGGCGGCGGAGCAGCTCTCGGAGAGAAGCGGCGGGATGGTTCTTGCCTGCCCCGGAAGAACGGGAACAAGATTCCTCGTCCTGGGGGACAGCCCGGAGGATGTGGAGGAGAGAGCCTACGCTTTTGCCACCTCTATGACAAGAGAGATAGAAAGATTAGATGGCGGTGAAGGGGAGAGCGCACCGGAAACAAAGGTGGGAATCGGAGATATCGTAAGATGCCCCGAAGATATTTACAAGAGCTTTAAGAGCGCGAGACATATCAGGCATCTTCTTACGGAGAGGAAAGATGAAAAATCCCTTATACTGGGGGTTCGTGAGATGGGTGAAAAGGCGGATGAACAGACTCCCGGTGTTGTAAACGAGGCCAAAATGTTTATGTCCTCGAAGTTTTCGGATCCCAATCTGATGCTTCAGGATGTTGCGAGGGCGGTTGGCATGAGTAACAGCAGATTCTCCACCGTCTTCTCGCAGCAAACGGGAAAGACTTTTACGGAGTATCTTATTTACTTAAGGCTTGGAAAGGCAAAGGAGATGCTTCGAAATACCGGCCTTAGAAGCTCGCAGATAGCGGGGGAGGTGGGATACAACGACGCCCATTATTTCAGTTACATCTTTAAGAAAAACGTAGGGATGACTCCTTCGGAGTACAGGGCGCAAAATCAAAATCAACCTGTTTAGAATAATTTTTAACCGGTTTAAATTATGTAAAATAAAAAGAGTAAAATATTCAACCAACTTAAAATATGCCTTTATTTACCTGAAAAACCAAATGGTCTATCCTTTATCTATAAGCCGATAACGGCTGCAAAAAGGAGGATAGCAAGGTAATGAAAAAGTTTGGTGCATTGTTACTTGTTGGCGTTTTAGCTTTCTCATGTCTGCTTGGCGGATGTGGAGCTAAAACAGGAGGAAAGGGTTCCGGAACCATCAAGGTCGGAGTTGTAAACAACCCCCCTTCAGAGTCCGGATATCGTGAAGCAAACGTTAAAGACATGGAGGCTGTTTTCTCAGCTGAGAATGGATATGAGTTAAAGACAGCTTACAGCCTTAAGAACGACGAGCAGCTCCAGGCAGCACAGGGATTCATCACAGAAGGAGTTGACTACTTACTTATCTCCGCAGCAGAGACCACCGGTTGGGATGAAGTTTTAAAGAAGGCACAGGAAGCCGGAATCAAGGTTTATCTCTTCGACCGTATGATCGATGTTGACGAGAGTCTCTACGAGGCAGCAGTTGTATCTGACATGGCTAAGGAAGGTGAGACCGCAGTTAACTGGCTCCTTGACCAGAAGCTTGACACTTACAACGTAATCCACATCCAGGGTGCTATGGGATCAGACGCACAGATCGGACGTACCGGTGCTCTTGACGCTCAGTTCGCAGCAGGAACCATGAACAAGGTTGTTCAGCAGACCGCTACTTGGGACGAGGCAGAAGCTAAGAAGATCGTAGAATCAGTTATCAACTCCGGCGAGGACTTCAACGTAATCTACGCTGAGAACGATGGTATGGCTAAGGGCGCAGTTGCAGCGCTTGACGAAGCAGGTATCACCCACGGTGTAGACGGCAAGGTTATCGTTATGGGATTTGACTGCAACAAGTGGGCATTAAGAGAGCTCCTTGCAGGCAAGTGGAACTATGATGGACAGTGCTCACCTTTCCAGGCACAGATCATCTCAGATCTCATCCAGGGCAAGACCAGCAATTCAGCAAAGAAGATCATCAACGAAGAGAAGGGATTTGATGCAAAGACCATTACTCAGGCTGATATCGACACCTACGGTTTGGGTGAATAATAAAAATAACTGACCAAATGGCGCAGCTTGGCTGTATGTAAGCAGCTCGGGCTGCGCCTTTTTAGGAGGTACATGAAGATGCAGGAAGATACTTTGCTGCAGATGCGACACATAGATAAAAGGTTTCCCGGGGTCAGAGCTTTAAACAATGTTGATTTTACTCTTAGAAAAGGCGAGATCCATGCCCTTATGGGGGAAAACGGAGCCGGTAAATCCACCCTTATCAAGATCTTAACGGGTGTATATCAGATGGATGGCGGGGAGATAAGCGTAGAAGGGGAAAAGGTAAGCATCCGCTCCCCTCAGGACGCTCAAAAGGGGGGAATAAGCACAGTATATCAGGAAATAACGCTATGCCCCAATCTTACGGTTTCCGAGAATATGTTCATCGGTCGCGGTAAGGGAGCATGGGTTAAACATAAAGCCCTGGAAAAACGGGCGGACGAGATCCTTACGAGGCTCGGCATACCGGCAAGAAGCTCCCAGCAGCTTGGGAGCTGTTCACTCGCGGTTCAGCAGATGGTTGCTATAGCAAGAGCCGTTGATATGAACTGTAAGGTACTTATCCTTGACGAGCCTACCTCATCCCTCGATGACAAGGAAGTAAATATGCTCTTTACGTTAATGCGGGATTTAAAGAGCAGAGGCGTCGGAATAATATTCGTAACCCACTTCCTTGAGCAGGTTTACGAGGTCAGCGACAGGATAACGGTCCTTCGAAACGGCGAACTTGTGGGCGAGTATCTTACAAAGGACCTTCCTCAGGTAGATCTTGTTGCGAAGATGATAGGTAAGGAACTTGATGAATTAAGCGATCTTTCCGAAAGCGATGTTCATGAAGAGAACTTTAACGAAGTTCTATACGAAGCCGAGAATCTCTCAAGCAGCGATGCAAAGCCCTTTAACTTCTCCATAAACAGAGGCGAGGTAAACGGCTTTACGGGACTTTTGGGATCGGGACGAAGCGAGAGCGTAAGAGCTATCTTCGGAGCGGATAAAGTAACCGGCGGATCGGTAAAGATAAAGGGACAGAGCGTAAAGATAACACACCCCATCGACGCTATGAAACACGGCATAGGCTATCTTGCGGAGGACAGAAAGCGGGACGGTATAATCGCCGAGCTTTCCGTAAGGGAGAATATAATCCTCGCTTTGCAGGTTATGAACGGAATCTTTAAGCCCATCAGCAGGAGCGAGCAGGAGGCTTTTGCCGATGAATACATCAAGGCACTCAATATAAAAACAGCAAGCCGGGAAACTCCCGTAGGATCCTTAAGCGGAGGAAACCAGCAAAAGGTTATCCTTGCAAGATGGCTCCTTACTCATCCCGATTATCTTATCCTGGATGAGCCCACGAGAGGAATCGACGTAGGAACGAAGCTTGAGATCCAAAAGCTTGTGCTTAAGCTGGCGGAGGAAGGCGTAAGCGTAACCTTTATCTCTTCGGAGGTTGAGGAGATGCTAAGAACCTGCTCAAGACTTATCGTAATGCGCGACAGACACGTTGTGGGAGAACTTAAGGGCAAGGATCTTAACCAGGCCCAGGTAATGAAGACCATAGCGGGAGGAGAGGCTTAAGATGAAGAAAAATGTAAAAAGATTTTTTTCCGGCGGTCTCGGACAGCTTACAATTCCTATCATAGCGATCCTGCTGCTGGTAATATTTAACCTTATAAGAGACCCGAGCTTTTTCAGCATCGGAATTGCTCATAACAGTGACGGCAATATGGTACTTGCCGGTAACCTTATCAGTATCATCAACGGAGCCAGCGAGCTTGCGATACTTGCGATGGGTATGACCCTTGTAACCGCGGCCTGCGGAGGACAGGATATTTCAGTCGGTGCGGCAGCAGCCATCGCCGGAAGCGTATTTGTAAAAGTACTTAAGTCCTCGGGAGGAAATATCCACGGTGGACTTGTTGTAGCGGCGTTCGTAGCAGCCTGCATTGTGGCTGTTCTCTTCGCATCCTTCAACGGAACACTTGTAGCGGTGTTTAAGATCCAGCCGATGATCGCAACCCTGATCCTTTATACCTGCGGACGATCCATCGCTTACTGGATAAACGGCGGCGCGACCCCTACGGTTTCAAGCCCCATTATAAATGCCATCGGAAGCTTTATCCCGGGAATCCCGATCCCTACACCGGTACTCATCGTTGTACTTATGGCGATCCTTTTCAGGCTCCTTTTCCACTTCACATCCCTGGAGCTCTTTACACAGTCAGTTGGAATAAACGGAAGCGCCGCAAGGCTTAACGGAATCAATTCGACGTTTATAAAGCTCCTCTCTTTTGTGATCCTCGGAGTTTGCGTGGCAGTAGCGGGAAGCATCGGTGTAAGCAGATTGGGACTTATAAACCATGAAACCCTTCTTCTCGACGTCGAGATGGATACCATTCTTGCGGTAGCTATCGGAGGCAACAGCTTAGGCGGAGGTAAGTTCAAGATCGGCGGAAGTATCATCGGAGCGTACGTGATCCAGATGCTTACCATTACACTTTACGCGATGAAGGTTTCTTCGACGGATGTAAAGGCATACAAGGCAATCGTTATAATACTTCTCGTTGTCATCGGATCACCGGTGGTTAAGGCGAAGTTTAGTAAATTTGCTTCTAAAGTATTTAACAAAGAGAAAAAAGCAGTTGTAAAGGGGGCGGAATAATATGGGTAAAAACATTTTTAAACGTAAAGAGCCTCTTACGGATACACAGCTGCTTATGTCCATAACAATCTGCATTTTCCTTGTTATGTATCTTTTTGCAATGGTTTTTTTGCAGGGCGGCTTCTTACATGCGCAGCAGATATTCGATATGCTTAACGACAACGCCAGCCTTCTCATCGTATCCTGCGGTCTGACCATAGTAATGATAGGCGGCGGGATCGATATAAGCGTAGGCGCTGTGACCTCCCTGGTGGTAATGAGCTGCGTACTGTATCTAAACAGGGGTGGAAACCTTTTTGTATCGATACTTCTTGCGCTGGGAATCGGACTTGCTTTCGGACTTGTTCAGGGATTTCTTATTAGCTTCTTGGACATCCAGCCCTTTATCGTAACTTTGGCGGGAATGTTCTTTGCGAGAGGTATGACGACGATCCTTTCCGTAAATCCTCAAAAGGCTGACCACGCAGTTTTCAACGCTCTTAAGGATACCAAGATCGAGATACCCTGGCTTGGATATGTAGCCAAAAACGGAAACCTCGTTCCGGCGAGGATAGAGCTTGGCGTGATCGTAGCCTTTGTCTGCGTAGCAGTGATCTTTGTGATCTTAAAGTTTATGCCTTTGGGACGCCATTTCTACGCTATGGGCGGAAACCAGACAAGCGCGCTGATGCTGGGTATAAATGTAAAGCGTACAAGGTTTATGAGCTATATCTTAAGCGGTCTTTTAAGCGGGATCTCGGGATACGTATTTTTAATGCACACGGGAGCCGGAAATGCTACAAACGCCGCGGGAATGGAGATGAACGCCATCGCTTCGTCCATCATCGGCGGAACGCCTCTTACGGGCGGTGTGGGTAATGTTATCGGAACACTTTTCGGAACTCTTACCCTTACCACAATAAAGAAGATCGTAGTATCCAGCGGATTTAACGATCCCTGGTGGCAGAGCATTACGACAGGCGGTATGCTTTGCTTCTTCATCCTTTTGCAGAGCATCGTCCTTAGCAGAAGGGGAAAGAAGAAAGCGTAAGATACAGCAGAAAAAATATAGTTTTGAACTGATTGTTTTTGATCAAAGGGACTTTCGAAAGAAGGTCCCTTTTGTTACTATATAGGAGGTGCATTGTTTTCCTGCGCCGGAAAAAGGTCTGTTAAGAAAAGGACGTATCCGGGCATAAGCAGGAAGTTACAGGATTAAAAAAGGAGATTTGAAAGAAAGGCATGAACAAGGTTAAGGCATTTTTAAAGAAAAAAGACATTGAGATTTCCCTTAAAAGATACGGGATCGATGCCCTTGGGGCTATGGCGCAGGGACTGTTTTGCTCGCTGCTTATCGGAACGATCATAAACACCATCGGTACACAATTTAAGATACCGTTTTTGATGCAGACCGTGGCCACGGTAAGCGGGAAGGAATACACTGTTGGCGGCCTTGCTATGGCTATGAGCGGACCCGCTATGGCGGTAGCGATCGGATCGGCACTTAAATGTCCGCCCCTTGTTCTTTTTTCTATGATAACCGTTGGATTCGCAGCTAATGCACTGGGAGATGCCGGCGGACCCTTAGCAGTACTTATAATCGCCATCCTTTCAGCTGAGATAGGAAAGCTGGTTTCAAAGGAAACGAAGGTTGATATTCTTGTAACGCCACTTGTAACGATCGGAGTCGGAATCGGGCTGTCCTGGCTGATCGCTCCGCCACTCGGAAAAGCAGCTATGTGGCTTGGAAAGGTTATAATGTGGGCAACGGATCTTCAGCCATTTTTGATGGGAATCCTCGTTTCAGTTATCGTTGGTATGGCACTTACTCTCCCTATATCTTCCGCCGCTATCTGCGCAGCTTTGGGACTTACCGGACTTGCCGGAGGCGCTGCTGTAGCGGGCTGCTCGGCACAGATGATCGGATTTGCCGTGATTTCCTTTAAGGAAAACAGATTCGGAGGCCTCATCTCACAGGGACTTGGAACCTCTATGCTCCAGATGGGAAATATCGTAAAGAACCCAAGAGTCTGGATCGCACCCACTCTTGCTTCGGCAATTACAGGACCTGTCGCAACCTGCATCTTTAAACTGAAGATGAACGGCGCGGCTATCTCCTCTGGAATGGGAACCTGCGGACTTGTAGGCCAGATCGGCGTCTACACGGGATGGGTTAGTGACGTGGCATCAGGGGCAAAGGCATCTATCACGGCATTTGACTGGATGGGTCTTGTGATTGTATCCTTTGTACTTCCCGCTGTTTTATCCCTTGTTTTTCATATGATATTTAAAAAGATCGGATGGGTTAAAGAGGGAGATTTAAAGATTTAAACATTAAAAAATATAATATAAATATAAAAATATTAACGATAAACGTAAAATAATTATTGACAAATGTTTTTCTGAGAGATATACTTTGCTCATCAGCTGAGATGTAACTTTTGGTTTTGTTTTATGTTCCAAGCTGCCGCAGGATTTTTTTATGGTGGGGAACGTACCGGAGAGTAAAGATGAGCAAAAAAAGAGAAATTGTAAGTTTGGTCATAGGCTTCGCGGGGATTATGGTCGGAGTCTTATGCACAAGATTCTTAAATATGGCGATGATGGGACTGCCCTTAGCAGTTAGGATGTTTACTTTTATCGCAGCCTACTGGATCATCGCCATAGCGCCTGTGGTTTTGGTGATCGCCAGTAGAGAAAAGCTGTCTGATCTTGGCTTTGAAAAGAGTAAGATCGGACTGCAGATCCTTATAGGAACCGGCCTGGGATTACTTATGAGCCTGGTACTTACCCTTGTTCCGCATCTCATTGGCCTGGGTGCGTATGTAAACAGCGGAAAGGAATATATTTATGTATGGCAGTACGCCTGGGAGTTCCTTTACTGTATACTTGGCGTCGGACTTGTTGAGGAATTTGCTTTCCGCGGATTTATCTTTAAGAGATTTAAGGACCTTTTCGGAAAGGATTTCCTTGCGGTAATCTGTAGTTCAGCTTTATTCGGACTTTTCCATATCTTCGGAGGGAGCCTGATACAGATGGTTTTGACCGGACTTATCGGAGCGCTCTTTTGCTTCTTTAAGCTTAAGATCAGGAATTGTTCAACCCTTTCTCTTATAATCGCACACGGAGTCTATGATGCGATGATAGCAGTCTGGGCGGGGGTATTCCTTGGATAGAAGAGGGTATCTGACAATGATATCAGTGCTTAATTTGCGACATATAGTGCGAATTGGTATACATAATCCTAAAGACCGGGCATTATGTAAACGATAACAAACGATATTGAAAAAGGAGTTAATATGAATCAGGAAAACATTAAATTGAATAGAATAAAAAAGAGCAGTCATGTGGCAGGAATAGTAACCCGTATAGTATTTATTCTTTGTGTAGTGGCATCTATGATCCTTATCGTCACATCAATAGTTATGATCGCTGACAGGACGAATATGAACGCGCAAATTAAGGCGGGCATTGAAGGTGCCAATGACGTCGATGTCACTAAAAAGGTCGGTCCCGTAAATGTTCATCTATTGAGATTCTCAAAGGATTCGTTTGATATTACGAAGTATCAAAAAATCGAATCATCAATACCGGCGCTTGAAAAGGCTTTAAGCGATACGCCTTACAGCTTAACTCTTGGGTTTACTCTTCTTACAGCAGGATTAAATGTAGTTTTGCTTGCGATAGCGATGTTTCAGCTTTATTCTGTATTTGATATAATCGGAAAGGAAGACAGTCCCTTTACGCAGAGAGTACTTAAGAAGCTTCTCTTCGCACTTATAGTGATTGATATTGTTATCGCGTTTACGGCCGGCCTCGGAACGGCAGCCGTCGCAGGCCTTGTTACCTGGGCTCTTTACACCATTATGGATTACGGTAGACTCCTTCAGACCCAGTCCGACGAGACTCTGTAAGGGGGTGGCTGTATGGGTAAGATCATTTTAAGACTTGACCGCGTGATGGCGGACAGGAAAATATCCCTTAAGGAACTTTCGGAGAAGGTTGGGGTCAGTAACGTCAACCTCTCCAAGATGAAGACCGGCAAGATCAGCGCAATCCGCTTCTCGACTCTTGAAGCCATTTGCGAGGAACTTTCCTGCCAGCCCGGTGACATCCTCGAGTATGACCCCACTCAGGAATGACCCCCGGGGACGGGGTTATGGTGTCATTATCAGAATATTCTGACAATGACACCGGGGGACGGGGTTGAGGGTTCATTTTCCGTATCAAGATTGAAAGCATAGAAAGACATTACATAATGAAAGAAATTACATACGAAGAACTAAAGAACCTCGAGCCCGGCTCCTTTGAACTGATCGATATCAGGGATGAGGGGCTTAGAGCCTATGGAATGATTGGCGGAGCTGTCTCCGCGGATTTTGAAAATGATGAAGAGGGGGCTTACCGGGTTATAGAGAGAATCCCGGAGGAGAAGAAACTAATTCTATACTGCGAGGTGGGCCGTAAGACCCATTGGTTAGAGGGACGCCCCTGCTTCGAGGGAAGAGATTGTTACAGCCTGGCAGGCGGCTATATCGGATATGTCAGGTCCTCTCTTGCGGATGAGGGCGATGACAAACAGCACAAGGCAGAGGAGAGTATACGAAAGAAGTTCCATAAGCCTATTTTCACGCCCTTTGCGAAGGCCTGCAAGACCTATAAGCTTATCGAAGAAGGAGACAGGATAGCTGTCTGTATTTCCGGTGGAAAAGACTCAATGCTTATGGCTAAGCTTTTTCAGGAGATCCAAAGACATAGACAGTGCAATTTTGAGTTGAAATTCCTTGTTATGGATCCCGGCTACAATGAGGACAATCGCAAGCTGATAGAGAGTAATGCCAAGGCACTCGGAATTCCGATCACGATCTTCGAGAGTGATATTTTTGATGCCGTTGATACTATCGAGAAGAATCCCTGTTATCTTTGCGCGAGGATGAGACGAGGATATCTATACAGCAAGGCAAGGGAGCTGGGCTGCAATAAGATCGCCCTTGGGCATCATTACGATGATGTTATAGAGACGATACTTATGGGAATGCTTCAGGGGGCGCAGATCCAGACTATGATGCCGAAGCTTCACAGTACCAATTTCGAGGGAATGGAGCTTATAAGACCCCTTTATCTTGTGAGGGAGAGCGATATCTGCGCATGGAGAGATTACAACAATCTGCACTTTTTGCAGTGCGCATGCCACTTTACAGAGACCTGCTCAACCTGCCATGAAGACGGAACAACCTCTTCGAAAAGGCTTGAAACAAAGAAGCTTATCGCTGAACTTAAAAAGAACAATCCTTTTGTGGAGTCCAATATCTTCAGAAGCGTGGAAAATGTCAACCTCGATACTGTCATTGAATACAAACAAAACGGTGTAAGACACCACTTCCTTGACAATTATTAATGACACAGCACCCCCGTCCCGGGGTGTCAAAAAAATGACACAGGGGGACGGGGGTAGGGGGTCATTTTAAGAGGCGCTTTAAGATGCTAATGTATTTTTCGGTAAGGTGGCTTGTGGGAAAGGCAGCGGGCAGAATATAGCCAATCTCCATATGATCCTCGACTTTGAGGGGCTTTGCGATGATATTTGGGCCGTTTAATTCCTCGTTTATCACACCGCTGCAGATGGTGTAGCCATTTAATCCGATGAGCATATTAAAAAGTGAGGCGCGGTCGCAGACCACGATCTCTTTATCACAATCCACGGTACTTAGTATCTCCTCGGAAAAGTAAAAGGAATTGTGGCTGCCTTGCTCATACGAAAGCCTGGGATATGGCTTTAAGTCTTCAAGTGTAAGAGAGCGCTTTTTGGCCAGAGGTGAGTCTTTTCCGATAAAGACATGGGGCTTTGCAGTAAAGAGCTTGTGAAATGTGAGCTCGTTGTCTTTAAGAGCTTTTTTTATTATCGTTTCATTAAAAGGGTTTAAATAAAGAATTCCTATTTCACTGCGCAGATGTGCGACATCACTTATGATCTCGTATGTCTGCGTTTCTCGCATATGAAACTCGTATTTATCTCCGCCGTATTCTTTTAGAAGCTCAACAAAGGCTTCTACAGCAAAGGAGTAATGTTGCGCCGAAACGCAAAAACGCATCTTCCCTCTTTGCTTTCCGGTATATCGTTCATCCATCAGGCCTGCCTGCTCTAAGATCTGTCTTGCATATCCTAAGAATTCATCCCCTTCAGGAGTTAGTTCCACCCCCTTGCTACCGCGGGTAAAAATGGTGATCCCGTATTCTTTTTCCAGCTCATGAAGCGCAGAGGTCAGGCTTGGCTGTGCGATAAAAAGCTTTTTTGCCGCTTCGGTGATGTTCCCGGTTTCCGCAATTACAGAGATGTACTGCAGTTGTTTTAAAGTCATATTTGTTCTCCGTATTCTTACTTGTAAAGCGCTTATGTTGCCAACAAATCGCGTAGGATGATATCTGATGCGCCATAGAAATCAAGAAAAATATAACATATGCCATAGGTAAAATCTATGGAGTATATACATTTTTTTGTATTTTACCCCCGATTTATTCAGATTTATACTCGATTCAACAGGGAAAACTAAAAAGGAGGAGACATTTATGCTGACATCAGTAATCGGATTTCCCAGGATCGGAGCTTTCAGAGAATTAAAATTTGCATTGGAAAAATATTTCAAGGGGGAGATGGAGGAAAAGGAGCTTGAAGCTATCGCAAAGGATCTCCGCTCGCAGCATCTTTCATACCAGAAAGAAGCGGGGATAGATTTTATATCTTCAAACGATTTTTCATATTATGACTGCCTTTTGGATACAGCTGTGATGTGCGGTATTGTACCCACCAGATACAGGGAGCTTTCTCTCAGTGATAAGGCTACGTATTTTGCTATGGCAAGAGGGTATCAAAAAGAGGGAAGAGACGTAAAAGCCCTTGCGATGAAGAAGTGGTTTAATACGAATTATCATTATATAGTACCGGAGCTGGAGGATGATACAAAGATCAGCCTTTCGTCTGAAAAGGTATTTGATGAGTATCAGGAGGCAAATGACTTAGGAGTAGGAACAAAACCAACGGTTATCGGAGCATATACTCTTTTATCACTTTGCAGATACACCGGAACAAAGAAGCGTGAAGATTACCTTGAGAACTTGAGTGGGGTATACCGAAGGATTATTGCCGGATTAAGGGAAAGGGGAGCTGAGTGGATCCAGTTTGAAGAGCCGGCTCTTGTCAGGGACCTTGATGAAACGGATAAGAGATTTTTTACCTCTTTATACGAGAAAATCCTGGCAGACAAGAAGGACGTGAAAATTCTGCTCCAGACATATTTCGGAGATGTGAGAGATATTTACGACGAGCTGAAAAGCATGCCTTTTGACGGAATCGGGCTTGATTTTGTAGAGGGAAAAAAGACGCTTGAACTAATCAAAAAGAAGGGATTTCCGAAGGGAAAAACGCTTTTTGCGGGACTTGTAAACGGCAAGAACATCTGGAAAAATGATTATACCAAGACACTTAATGTGCTTGATCACTTAAAGACGCAGGGGATAAATACTGTTCTTTCCACATCATGCTCGCTGCTTCATGTTCCCTTTACCCTTGATGGGGAGGATAAGCTTTTGCCTGAGTATAAAAAGCATTTTGCGTTTGCTTTGGAAAAGCTGGTCGAACTTAAGGAACTCGCCGACCTTGTTGAGGATGAGAACAGGGAGAATGCTGATGCTTATAGGAAGAATCTGCAGCTTTTCAGGGAAGGAAGAGATTGCGAGGATGCGGAGGTTGAAGAACGTATTTCTAAGATAAAAGAGAGTGATTATGTAAGGCTTCCCGAGAGGAAGGTAAGGCAGCAGATTCAGAAGGATTACCTTAAACTGCCAAAGTATCCTACGACAACCATCGGTTCGTTTCCACAGACGGCTGATGTTAAAAAGAACCGTTCATCCTACAGAAAAGGCGAGATTTCTTTAGACAGCTATAAGGAGTTTAACCGCGAGAAGATTAAGCGTGCCATCGAGTGGCAGGAAGGTGTAGGACTGGACGTGCTTGTTCACGGAGAGTATGAGCGAAACGATATGGTTGAGTACTTCGGTGAATCCCTGTCAGGATATCTTTTTACGGAAAAAGCCTGGGTTCAGTCCTATGGAACAAGGTGCGTTAAGCCGCCCATTATCTGGGGTGATGTGAGCCGTAAAAAACCTATCACGGTGGAATGGTCTGTGTATGCGCAGTCGTTGACGGAGCTTCCTGTAAAGGGGATGCTGACCGGCCCTGTGACCATACTTAACTGGTCTTTCCCGAGAGAGGACATCAGTATAAAGGAATCTATGACACAGATCGCTCTGGCTATCAGAGATGAGGCGCTTGATCTTGAAGCAAACGGAATTAAGATCATCCAGATCGATGAGGCCGCCCTTAGAGAGAAGCTTCCACTCAGGAAGTCCGACTGGAACAGCGAGTATCTTGATTTCGTTATCCCTGCATTCCGCCTGGTTCACAGCGGTGTAAAGAAAGAGACTCAGATTCATACACATATGTGCTACAGCGAATTCACGGATATTATTCCTGCCATTGACAATATGGATGCTGATGTTATCACATTTGAGGCATCGAGGTCAGATCTGCTTATTTTAGATGCGCTGAAAAAGTGTAATTTTGAGACTGAGACAGGTCCCGGAGTGTACGATATCCACTCTCCTAGAATTCCTTCAACGCAGGAAATCCTAGGAGCGCTTAAAAAGATGCTTGAGAAAGTACCGGCAGAAAAGCTCTGGGTAAATCCGGACTGCGGTTTGAAGACGAGAGGCGAGGAGGAGACCAGGCACAGTCTTGTTAATATGGTAGAGGCGGCAAGATTACTTCGTAAAGAGGCTTAAAACAGAATAAAAAAACTGACCCTATTTATATAGCCCTACGCATCAGATATGTTTTTACAATCAGTTGCGTGGGGCTTATAATATACCTATAATTTTGACACAGGGGGACGGAGTTGGGGGTTCATTTTCAGAATAGTTTGGATATAGTCTGATAATGACACAGCAACCCCGTCCCGGGGGGTCATTTTAGGGAAGGGCAGATATGAGAAAAACATTAATTGATGATAATTGGACATTCAGAAGGGGACTTCTAGATTCTGTAGGGATTCTTGACAGCGATCCGGGGGAGGTCGTAAACCTGCCTCATGACGGGATGCTGGATACAGCGGTATCTGAAAGCGCACCGGCGGGATCTGATTCCGGATATTTTACGGGCGGAGAGACAAATTATACAAAGTTTTTGTTTATCCCCAAGGAGTGGGAAAATGACAGTGTAATACTTTCGTTTGACGGTGCGATGATGAATGCTGTCGTAGATATTAACGGAAGCAGGGTCGGCGGATGCCATTACGGATACGCTCCCTTTACGGTTGATATAACTAATTATGTAACCTTTGGTGAGGAAAACAGAATCACGGTAAACCTTAATACTTCAATGCAACCTGCCTCAAGATGGTATACAGGGTCGGGACTCTACAGAAGCGTAAGCCTCTTGCATGGACCGAAGGTTCATATTGTACCGAACGGAATCTATTTAAGGACCAAGGAAGTAACCAACGGATATGCTTTTACAGAGGGAGAAGTAGAGGTTAAAAACGATACAACACTTAATCATATAGCAGAAGTTACGGTATCCCTGTATGAGAATACGGGAAGAGAAAGCTTTGGAAGTGCCACCCCACAAGGCAAGCCGGTAGCATCTGCTAAGCAGGTATTGCAGGTCGGAGGCTGCAAAACGGCCTTTGCGAAGGTTGTTTTAAATGTAAAGAATCCTAAGCTTTGGGATGCCGATGAGCCCAACCTGTATCAGGTAAAGGTTTCCGTAAAAGATCTTGGCGTATTCAGGACGCACCTTGTTCGTAATGAAGAAAGGTACGCTTCTTTGCTTACAGATGAGGAGACTGTATTTTTCGGAATCCGTACCATCACTGCCGACTCAATTCGCGGATTTCAGATAAATAAAAAGACTGTAAAGCTTAAGGGCGGCTGCGTTCATCATGACAACGGACTTCTTGGCGCAGTTTCTCTATATGAGTCAGAGGCGAGAAAGGTAAGAAAACTTAAAGAGGTTGGATTTAACGCCATCCGCACGGCCCATAACCCGCCGTCAGCGGCTTTGGTAGAAGCCTGCGACAGGGAAGGAATGTATATCTTTGATGAGGCCTTTGATGCTTGGGGTATCGGAAAGCGTGGCGGAGATTATCATCAATTCTTTGATACGGATTGGAAAAAGGATCTTACTGCATTTGTAAAAAGAGACCGGATACATCCATCGGTTATTATGTGGTCTACGGGAAATGAAATCCCGGAAAGAGGCGGCGTTGGAGACGGATATATGTTGGCGGACGCTCTTGCCCGCAAGATAAAAGAACTTGACCCTTCAAGGCCTGTAAGTAACGGTATCTGCTCTCTTTGGGCCGGACTTGACGATTTATTGGCAAAGGGACAAAACCAAAATCAGAACGCATCGGACAATTCAGGGGCAGATTTCTGGGAGAAGAATACAGAAAGCTTTGCAAATTCTCTTGATGTTGTCGGATACAATTATATGGAGGATCTATACGAGAGAGACCATGAGCTGTACCCTGAGAGAGTAATCCTTGGAAGCGAGAACTTCCCGAGAGAAGTGGGATTTCGCTGGCCGGAGGTTTTAAAGAGAGATTACTGTGTCGGCGAGTTTACCTGGACGGCCTGGGATTATTTAGGCGAAGCGGGAATCGGAAAATCGGCTTATTTTGATCCGAGCGATCCGAAAGCACCTAAGGACCATTGGGAGCTTATGCCCTGGAAGGCTACCCACTTCCCATGGAGACTTGCTAATGATGCGGACTTTGATATAAACGGAGAAGTAAGGCCTCAGGGAGAGTACAGGAGCGTAGTTTTTGGAAGCGGAGAAACGAAGCTTTTTACGATGCATCCTGATGTGTTTGATAAAAATGAATTGACTTCAATGTGGGGATTTCCTGATTTTAGGAGAAGCTGGAGCTATAAGGGATCTGAGGGAAAGAATATTGAGATTGTCGTAGTATCAGGCGCCGAAGAGGTTGAAGTACTTGTAAACGGAAAGAGCATCGGAAGAAAGCCGGTTAACTTTGAAAGAGAAAACCAGTTTGATTATAAGGGGAAAAGGATGCCAATGCCGTATTGCGCAAGGTTTGAGACTGTATACGAAGCGGGAAAGGTTGAGGCAATAAGCTACTGCAGTGGACGGGAAGTATCGAGAGATGAACTTGTAACCGTCGGTGACGCCGTGGGAATAAGACTTGTGCCTGAAAAGACTATTCTAAAGGCTAATGGACATGACGCTGCTTATGTGGGAATCGAGGTAGTAGATTTTGAGGGACGTCTTGTGCCCGATGCAGAGGTGGAAATAGAGGGATGCCTTGAAATCGAAAAGGTAACGAGTGAAGGAAAACGCTGTGATGTGGCTCTTCTTTCGGGATTTGGATCTGGAAATCCCATCACAGACGAAAACTATAAAGAGGGTAAAACAAAGACCTACAAAGGACGCGCTATGGCTATAGTAAGGTCAGGCTACGAAAACGGGGATGTTACTCTTTTGGTGGAAGCGCCGAAGCTTGGCTCAAGTGAGTCTATCGAAATCAGCTGCCAATAGTTTTTGACACAGGGGGACGGGGTTGGGGGTTCATTGTCAGAATACTTTTTGCATCGTCTGATAATGACACCCCAACCCCGTCCCGGGGGTTCATTTTAAAAGGAGACCTGTTTTGAATAGGAAAAAGCTTAATGTAAAGCTCGTCAAGATGAGTTATGAATATAAGGACAAGCTCATCGAGATGCTTGATGAATGGAAGACAGATATCGAAGTAAATAATACGAACCATTCACCCTGGGCAATTTTTAAGAATGATCATCATGATTTTGATAAATACCTTGAGAAGCTTGAAGTAAAGGAAGAAAAAGATGGATTGGTGCCGGACTCTACCTTTTTTTGTCTGGATTTAGACCGTGACAGGTTGGTCGGGGCTGTTAATATACGGCATTATCTGAACGGGAATAATTATCTGACAGGCGGTCATATCGGCGACGGAATAAGGCCGTCTGAAAGACGCAAAGGGTATGCGACGGCGATGATCGGGCTTGCCCTGGAAGAGTGCAGAAAGCTTGGAATTAATAAGGTTTTGATGGTCTGCGATGCGGACAACTATGGAAGTGAAAAGTCCATAATTAATAATGGCGGCATTTTTGAGTCGGAGGTCGCCTCGGAAACCGGCGCGAAGGAAAAAAGGTTTTGGATCACATTAAACGAAGAAACGGTAGAGACCGAAAGGCTGATCTTAAGGCGGCTGATGCCAAGCAATTACAAGGCGATGGCTGCCTGGGATATGGACGAGTGTGTTTATAAGTATCTGATGGGATCGGCGTGTAAGAATCCGGAAGAACCTCTTTCCTGGCTGCCGAAAAAGGATCCCAATTCAAGGGTCAATATATTGATGCTTGTTACGGAAAAAAATGACGGCCATGCAGTTGGAATATACGCTTTAAACCACGATAAATCAAGGGATGTGTGGACACTTTCCTATGTTAACAGATACGAGGATTGGGGAAAGGGTTATACGACGGAGGGTATAAAAGCGCTGATGGATCACGCGGTAAGGAATTACGGAGCGCATTCGTTTGAAGGGGAATGCGCAAAGGCAAATGCCGGGAGCGCCGCTGTAATGAAAAAACTTGGAATGACCTATGATCATGATTCTTTCTACAGCAAAAGCGATGGCAGCGAAACCTTCGAATCCGAAGTGTATATTCTAGATAAATGACACAGCACCCCCGTCCCTGGGGGTCATTGTGACACAGGGGGACGGAGATGGTGGGTCATTTTGCCGACCTGCTGATCCTTTTTACAGTGGATTCTGAAACACCCATAAGTCTTGAAACTTGTTTTGATGATACACCTTTTCTTCTCAGCTTGCGGATAAAGTTATTGCGCAAAGTTCTCGGAAGATTATCGGCAGCAGACGTAGATGGCAGACCTGTTACGGCATGATATACTTCAAGTGCTTTTTCATCTGTTAAATAAAACAATCTTTCTTTGTGATCATTTTCAAAGAATCTGTCGCCTGCTGAATCGTTTTGAGTAGCAAAATATCTAAAGAGCGACTCCTTTATTCCCACGATTTCGTAAGCAAAAGATGTGTTGACGATTGGGTTTTCCTGACCATAATATGCATTTGCGCTGCTCCAACGATAATCAGTTTGAAATTTGCAAATGTTTGCCTTTACAGGATTGTTGTGGATGTAAAAGAGCACCGAAAGAAAAGCGTCGTTATCCTCGATAACAAAGCTGCGGAATCGGTCCTGAAAAAGATGTCCCGACCGTCTGTATTTATTATTGTACCATTTCACGAATTTCGTTTCTAAACTTAGGAAAAAAAGCGAAAGCTTATCCGGTGCAGAATTAAGTAAAATGTGAATGTGGTTGTCCATTAGACAGTAAGCATATATCTCGATATCGTAATTCTTTTTGTAATCTGACAAAATGTATAGGAATTTTTTATAATCAGACTCTTCCTCAAAGATGATCTGCTTACTAACAGATCGAAGAACGATATGATATATGCCCGTTGAACTTAGAGTTCTAGATTTTCTAGGCATATATTCTCCCCCATAAATATTTGTTTGTTTTGCAACCAAGTTGCAGAGTGCATTATACACATGCCTTATAAAAAAATCAAGAGGTAAATAAAAAATGACACAGGGGGACGGGGTTGGGGGGTCATTATCAGAAAAGTTTGGATTTAGTCTGACTTTGACACAGCAACCCCGTCCCCGGGGGTCATTTTTTTAATATAAAGACTCTGCGCTTTTCTTCGGTTTCTCCGGTCCAGGCAAAATACTCGATTTTTTCAACAGTAAAGTATTTGCCTAAAATCTTTGTCCACTCTTCATCGGTTCTTGTTACCATCCGAAGAATGCCGTTTACATACATTTCGTTGCCACCGCGTATCTCAATGCCGCGTTCAGGGTTACTTACGGGCTTTGCATAATAGTTCATACTAATTAGGACTTTAGCTCCGTCAGAGGCTGCTTTAGACAGATTCAGCAGAATACTTTCGGCCACACCAGCGGGCAGCACATCTATGACATTGCTGCAGAATATGCCGTCGAAGGAGCCCTCTTTTACCGATTCAAGCCATTTGTCGGATACGCATTTAAACTGAAGTCCCGATTCTATCTTGAAAAGAGATTTTAAAAATTCTGCCATTTTTATCGCATTTTCAACAACATCCACGGCGGTCACATCGATGCAACCGGATTTATTCAGTGCAATTCCTGCCCAGCCTTCGCCGCAGCCGTAGTCAAGCACATGCTTCCGGCCGGATAGCTCTCTTATCAGAATATCGGCAAGCTTTTCAGACGAAACGATTTCCTTCCATTTGGCAGGATCTAATTCTTGCTGATACTGCTTCTTAGTATCCTCATCAAGTTCAAATGCACTGTTCCAGAATTTTAATGCCTCTAAGTAATTGTTTTCCATACATTTCTCCTTTTGGGATGACCATTGGTTATTCGCATGAATATTATACAATGAAACCCAAAGAAATATAAGATTTAGCTTGAAAAAATATATTAATTCGCTTAGCCTTTTATTAGGGAGTTTGTTTATTTTGCGAGGAGGTAAGAGCAAATGGGACTTAAAGCAGAAGTATATCTTTTTGGACAGATACTTGGGACGCACTCATTTTTACTTAAGGACGGATTTCTTAAGCCGGATGAGTATTCGGAAATTGCAGAAAAGTATTTCCTTCCTGGTGGTGAAACGGGAACGGCAGCTACAGTACTTGATTCTCTTGGAGTTTCGGTCAAGATGGACGGCACATGGATTGGAACTGAAGTTGCACCGATGCTAAAGTCATTTTATCAGGATAAGAAGGTTGACCTGTCGCTGCTTCATTTTATGGAAGATGATCCCGGGGTCATGGATTATGTTGTTATTGCAGATTTGGTCAGGTCACCAATGGGTAGATTTCAGACTCTTTTTGCATCCGGAAAAAGATGGTGGAACATCCCCGAAGAGGGAGATATATCAGGGTGCAAGGTTGCTGCCATAGATCCTTTTTTCGGAGAAGAGACGCTCAAAGCGGCAGAAATCTGTAAAAAACTTGATATCCCATATGTAACCATAGACAGCAGGCACGATTCAATGCTTCATAAAAATGCAGCGATAAACATAGTTTCAAAGGAATGTACATCGGAGCATTATTCCGGGATGTCGGCTGAAGAAATAATGAAACTGATGCAGGCAGAAGCGGATGGACTAACGATAATCACACAAGGTTCAGGCGATATACTATTTGCAAGACGTGGCGAGGAAATGCGCAGAATGTCTCCTTTTAAAGTGAAGGTGAGAAGTACACTTGGTGCCGGATGCGTGTATGGGCTGTTGCGTGGCATGAGCGATGAAGAATTGGTGCGCTTTGCTTCAGCTTGTTCTGCTGTTGTAATATCGCGATTTCCACTTCCCTTAAATCCGCCAAGACTTGATGAAGTAAAAAAATTGTTACGATGACACAGAACCCCCGTCCCGGGGGTTCATTTTTTGAGTTATATAAATCTTGTGCTTGACACAAATATATATGTATATATATAATTTATTTGTTTGTTTTCAAGGTTAAATTGCTTATGAAAAATAATAAAAGAATACTTGTATTTGTTATGCCGGCTGTAATTTTCGTTATATGTGGCGTTTTTCTTTTTATTTTTCTAGTTAAGCCGCTCATCAGCGAAAGACAATACAGGAACCTTTCAGAAAAAGTAAAAACGGAGAGTGAGATATCCGGATCTGTGGCAGATGATGATCTGTCAAAGCCAAGTGCAACTGATGTGGTCGTACTGCCGGAACTTGAATCGGAACTCGAGCCTGTAAGAATACTTAACTCAGTATCAGATTATGATGTGCCCGAGGTTGAAGTGGATTTTGATGTGCTTCACGAAATCAATGCTGATGTATATTCCTGGATTAATATCCCGGACACTAAGATTGATTATCCTGTTTTACAAAGCGATGAAGAACTTGATTATTATTTAGACCATAATATCGATGGCAGCACAGGTTATCCCGGGTGTATTTATTCTCAATGTATTAACAATAAAGATTATTCCGATTTCAATACAGTATTATACGGACATAACATGAATGCGGGTACTATGTTTGCAGATCTTCACAAATATGAGGACCCTGGATTTTTTGCTGATCATCCGTATGTATATATTTTTACGGAGGAAGGTACGCTTGTTTACCAGATTTTTGCGGCAAGCAGTTTTCCTAACGTACTGATCCCTCTTTGCTATGATTTTAGCTCTGAAGATATAAGAAAGGCGTATATAGAAACAATTTATGAGTATGCGGGGGAGCTTTCAAATGAGAATACAGACATAGAGGTTGATGAACTCAGTAATATTTTGACTTTATCGACCTGTGTACCTAACGTCCCTGAAAAAAGATTTATTGTGTCTGCGGTTCTTGTTGCAGACGGCAGAGCCTTAAGCGATTAATCTGTAAATTATCCCTTTGAAGGATGATAGTATTATTCACGCAAATTGAAAGGAGTAGGATTATCATGAAAAAAGTTTTGGCAAGTCTTTTTACTGTATTGTTACTTATGTCCGGTATTTCATTGGCATCATTTGCAGCAAGCCCCAGCGCAGATAGCGTAAAAATCAGTCCCAGTGCATCATCTGCATCTACCTCTACATCTACCTCATCTGCACCAGCATCTTCATCTTCAATTACTATTGAGACTGAGGGAGCTCAGACTATTACCGGTGCAACCCTTGATTCTTATGCCAAGGATCTTTCTATTGCATCTTCTGTAGAAGGCGCAACGATTGGTCGAGTTCTTGATTACCAGGCGATTACCCTGGTTAATGCGGTAGCTAACAGTGTATCAAAGACTGCAAAGGTTATGGCAATCGTAGATGTACAGGTTCCCGAGGGAACGGGGAAAGCTCAGTTTACTCTTTCAATCCCCGGTCTTGCAAAGGGTATGAATGTATCAATCATTCACCAGAAATCTGACGGAACTCTTGAGTTCCTTAATGTTGACAGTGTTGGTAAGGACTCGGTTACCTTTACTATGACAAGCTATTCACCTATCATCGTTGCGGTTAATGCAACTTCACCTAAGACCATGGATATGAGCTATGCATGGATTGTTGCTACATTATCTGCAGTGATCTTAGGAGGGGCAGCATTTGTTATATACAAGAGACGTAGAAACATTTAATCAGATTAATGCGTGTATAATGGTATTGTATCTTGAAAAGAATTCGTTTTTCTGAAAAGAAAAAAAGTAAAAGTGTTTGCCAGAGGATTATCAGAGGAATTCTGATACCTCTGGCAATTTTTGCTATCCTCGTTTTGATTGTTTGTGTTTGTTTTTTTATCGGAAAGCAAAAAATGCTCTTGGGAAGAAATTATTCTTTCGGACGCTTAAGCAGAGCACTTGATGATAGTTATCTTTATCCACTTCGCGGTGATGATATTGTAAGATATGATGGGAAGTATTACAGATACAATAAAGATTTGATAACATTTGTTGTCATGGGTATCGATAAAGAGGGAAAAGTAGCCCCTAACCCTGATAAAGTAAGTGGTGGACAAAGCGATGTTATCATAGTTGCGGCTGTCAATAGCAAGACAAAAGACATGAAGCTGATCTATTTGGACAGAAATTCGATGGTTCCTGTTACATTAGTCGGCATGGGCGAAAACGGAGAAGATTTACTTTCGACAAATCAGATATGTGTACAGCACGGGTTTGGCGATGGAATGGAACAAAGTTGCAGGCTGACGGAAGAATGTGCATCATATCTTTTATATAATATTCCAATAGATGGATACCTATCGGTTAATTACGGCGTAATTCCTTTGGTAACTGCATATGCACAGGGTGGTGTTTGGGTTACTATACCCGAAGGGATGGAAATAGAGGGCTTTGACTGGCAGCCGGGACAGCAAGTAGGGCTGTGCCATGAATGGGATACCATGGCGTATTTAAGATACAGAGATCTCGGTAAAACAGGTTCGGCCAGAGAGCGAAGTATCAGGCATAAAGATTTTATTACAAAGTTATACAGACAGCTGAAGGCTGAAATAAAGAGAAACCCAAAGATGATGATAAAGCTATATAATGCTTGCAAAGATTATATAGTAACAGATCTCGACATTTTTAAAGTAATATATTTGGCATCACTTTATAAATCCGATCTGTCATTCGACGATATTAATTATCTTCAGGGAAATGTGATATGCCCCGATGTTTATGATGAATTCTATCCTGATGACGAGGCGCTTCAAAAGCTGATTCTGGAGATTTTTTTTGAGGAGCTAGAATGACACAGGGGGACGGAGTTGTGGGTTCAAAATCCGCGCATGATATTTTGCTAAAACGAGAAATATTTGTGAAAAATCACGATTACGTAAAAGCGGAGAAATCCATAAAATATAAGTGAAACAGATTAAAATATAATATTTGGTCGCCTTTTCCCGGTGGCCCGGTTGTAACTGTACGCATGTGAAGTGAGGACCTTTGCATGCGTATTTTTTTGGAGGTAAAAAATGAATCAAAATGCAAACAATTATTTAGCTGAAGAAAGAATCGGAAAGCTTATCCTGAAATTTTCTATTCCCTGCATCCTGTCCCTTCTTGTCTCAGCGCTTTACAATATCGTTGACCAGATTTTTATAGGCCGCGGAATCGGTTATTTGGGTAACGGCGCGACAAATGTTGTCTTTCCGATAACAATCATTTCATTGGCAATAGCGCTCCTTATCGGTGACGGATGCGCTGCTTTTCTAAGCCTTTGCCAGGGAAAGAAAGACCTTGAAAGTGCAACAAAAAGCGTCGGAAACGCTGTGACTTTGCTTGTAGCTATGGGAATAATCATGACGGTTTTATTTGCTGTATTTAAGTCGCAGATATTAACCGCATTTGGAGCAACAGAAAGCAATTTCCCATATGCAAACGAGTACTTTAATTACATCATTATCGGAATCCCTTTTTTTGTAGTCGGAAATGGGTTGAATTCAATCATAAGAGCAGACGGGAGCCCTAAATTTGCTATGCTGTCAACTCTCGCAGGATGCGTAATAAACGTTATTCTTGACCCCATCGCTATTTTTGTACTTGGCTGGGGAATGAGAGGCGCTGCTCTTGCCACTATTACAGGTCAGATTGTTACGGCAATTTGCGGTATCATATATATTAGTCACGCGAAGTCCGTGAAACTAACTGCAAAGAGTTTTATTCCTTCCGGGAAGATGATCGGCAGGTTCCTGCCCTTAGGAATAAGCAGTTTTCTTACTCAGATTTCAATTGTTGTCATAATGGGAGTTATGAACAATGTGCTTGTGTACTACGGTGCCAAGAGCAAGTATGGAGCTGATATACCGCTTACCGTTGTGGGAATCGTAATGAAAGTTTTCCAGATTGTTGTTTCCGTATGCATCGGAATAGCAGCCGGTTCGCAGCCGGTAATCGGTTATAACTACGGCGCCGGAGAAAAAGCGAGAGTAAAAGAAATATTTTTTACGATTGTAAAAGCGGAAACCATCGTTGGTTTTGTTTCACTTTTACTTTTTGAAATCTTCCCGCTTCAGATTACAGCAATTTTTGGAAGTGAGGATGGTCTGTATAATGAGTTTGCAGTTTTGGCCTTTCGACTATTCCTGTCGATGATTGTCCTTACCTGCATTCAAAAAGCTGTCAGCGTTTTCTTGCAGGCCCTCGGAAAACCCGTTATGTCTATGGGATTATCTCTTTTAAGGGATTTTGTTCTCAGCGTGCCCTTAGCAATAATCCTTCCGATTTTCTTTGGGGTTAAGGGGGCTTTATTCTCAGCGCCTATAGCTGATATTGTCTCTATGATAGCCGTTGTTATCATGTCTGTCACTGTCTTAAAAGAACTGTCTCGATGACACAGGGGGACGGGGTTGGGGGTTCATTGTCGGAATATTGTGGTATAATCAAGGGAGCAAATTATTTTGGAGGATAAAAAGATGCAGTTTACAACTTTACAAAAAGATATGATGCAGGCAATGAAGGATCATGATAAAGCGAGAAAGGATGCTATTTCTACTCTTGTATCCGCGGCGAAAAAACTTGCGATAGATGCGGGATGCCGTGAAAATATTCCCGATGAAATGACGGATCAGGCAATCCTTAAAGAGATTAAGAGCGTTAAGGAACAGATAGAGACCTGCCCTGATTCAAGAGCAGAACTTAAAGCTGAATACGAAGCCAGACTTAAGGTTTTTGAGGAGTATGCGCCTAAGATGCTTTCGGCAGAAGAAGTTGAGGCAATACTTAAAGAAAAGTTTGCTGATGTCATTGCTACCGGAAACAAAGGCCAGATAATGAAGGCCGTTATGGGAGAGCTTAAGGGCAAGGCAGATGGCAAGGTAATAAACGAAGTTGTGGCAAAGTTACAGGGATAGAGCGCCGAGGGACGGAGTTGGGGGCAAAAATGACCCCCCAACCCCGTCCCCCTGTGTCATACATGGATTTACTCCTTTGTTTGCCTCTTTTTCATCCTTTGCCAATTTATAAAACCATAAAGATCGTTTATCAAAAAACAGCTAAAGCATATAACCATTGGAATGTATGAAATGTTTTCTGCCGATGCAAGGCTCCACAGAACAATAAGGACAATATCATTTGCTGCGTAGAAAAGGGCGTAGTATGGGCTTCGTAAAAAAGTAAGAGCTGAAGCCATAAAACTGGTTGTGATGGAAATAGTTGAAGGTATAAGGTTTGGGGTGTTAAGGGCTTTCAAAATGAAATAAAATGCGGCGGTTACAGCAAGAGCCAAGGAAGAAAGCATCATCCAAAGCTTTGGAGTGGTATGACGAACGCGCACTTCACCTGCCTGAAACGGGTTCTTGATCCATGTAACAACTGCACCGACTGCTATGGGTGCTGTCATAGCAAGGTAAGTTATCATTTCACCGTAATATCTGAATTTAAAGGACACTATGCCATAAAACACAGAAAAAACAACGGTTAATATTTGCCCAAGAACATCCCCTTTTGCCACAAAAATAAGAGCCGTAAGCAAAACGAATCTTATCAAATATCCGTTTTTCGGTCAACTATAAATAACATATTGGGCCGGGAAATGTAAGGATTAGTTGGTAGACTTTCCTTTTTTGCAGATTTATTATAGACGCAAGAAATGTTAAAAATATTTGCAAAGGTGGGAAAAATATGAGAAAACATTATTTGGACAACATAAGATGGATAACCGTAGTTTTGGTAGTTATATATCATGTTTTTTTTATGTATAACGCCGAAGGAGTGCTCGGGGGACTCGGAAAAATTACGGATCTGCCTGTGCAACCGTATGATATATACCAGTATCTCGTATATCCCTGGTTTATGCCGGTACTTTTTCTGGTTTCGGGATGCAGCGCAAGACTGTATCTGGAGAAGCATACGAATAAAGAGTTTATAAAAAGCAGAACCACAAAGCTTCTGGTCCCTTCTACTATAGGGCTTTTCGTATTTCAGTTCCTTCAGGGGTATATCAGTATGAGCCTTGGGGGAGGTCTTTCGGGGTTATCTGAAGCGGGTGTCCCCAAGCCGATAATCTATCTTATCATGGTGGCCTCCGGAAGCGGAGTTTTATGGTTTGTACATTTGCTTTGGGTATACAGCTTACTGCTTGTTCTGTTTATAAAGATAGAAAAGGGAAGGCTTTTAAAACTTGGAGCGCGTACCCCCTTATGGCTGATCCCTCTTTTCTTTTTCCCGGTATGGGGAGCGGGGCAGATACTTAACACACCTATCGTTTCGGTATACAGATGCGCGTTTTACTTTGTGTTCTTTATGCTGGGGTATTATGTTTTTTCAAATGATGAGGTAATCGAAAAGCTGAAGAAGTATGCGCCCATTTTGATCGGGATCGGAGCGGGACTTAGTATCTGGTTTGCTGTATATTACTTTATCATACGCGGAGGCCTAAACTACGCGGACAAGCCGATAAACAGAGGTCCATTATTCGCAGCATGTGCATATTTCGGGTCGCTTGCTATGCTTGGAGGGATGGCAAGGTTTGGTGACTTTTGTAACGCTTTTACAAATTGGATGAGCAAAAAGAGTTTCGGATTATATGTATTTCATTATCTTGGAATATCTTCCATTGCATATTTTTGCGCAAAGCAACTGCACTTTCCGGCTTTTATCTGCTATCTTTTAAGCCTGATCGCAGGGTTTGTATTTGGATACGGTCTTGAGTTTATTATCTCAAGGATTCCGTTCTTCAGATGGGCTATACTTGGGATCAGTAAGAAGAAAAAGGCTGATAAGGAAAGAACTGACAATTAGGAGAAAAAGAATGTTTGGAGAAAACCTTGTAAGACTTAGAAAACTCAGACAGATGACACAGGAAGATGTGGCGGAGGCGGCAGGAGTATCAAGGCAGGCCGTAGCAAAATGGGAGTCCGGAGAGACTGTACCGGACATAGAAAAATGCCGCATTTTGGCGGAACTTTTTGAAGTGACTATCGATGATCTTGCAAGCTTTGAACCTTCGGAGAACCTTGGGCTTGAAGTTCCTCCGAAGGGCAAGCATTTGTTCGGAGTGGTAACCGTTGGTGACAAAGGACAGATTGTCATACCGGCAAAGGCAAGAAAGATCTTTAATATATCAGCGGGAGACAGGCTGGTTGCTCTGGGAGATGAGTCCCAGGGCATAGCTCTTGTGAAGGCTGATGAATTCCTAAACCTTGCAAACTCAGTCAAGAAAGCAATGTCCGGAAGATAAAAATGACACAGGTCAAAAATCCAATATAGGTGCTTGACTTTTTTATATGGTTAGACTAAACTAATTCGAGATACAAAAGGCTAACATACCCGGATTTATAGGGTGAAAAGTCAGGAGGAGATTATGAATAGCGATTTTCTTGAGATCAAAGATTTAAAAAAGAGCTTTGGTACGGGGGAGGCTAGACAAGATGTACTGAGGGGAATGAACTTTACTGTAAAGAAAGGTGAGTTTTGCGTGCTCCTGGGACCTTCGGGTTCAGGAAAATCAACACTTCTAAACATCATCGGGGGCATTGATACGCCGGATGAGGGATTTGTAAGCATAGGCGGAGATAAGCTGGAGGAAATGAATGAGAACCAGCTGACAATCTATCGCAGAAAGCACCTGGGTTATGTATTCCAGATGTATAACCTTATCCCTAATCTGAATGTTAAGGAAAACATTGAGGTTGGGGCATATCTTTCCGACAAGCCCTTGGATGTGGAAGAGGTAATAACAACTCTCGGTCTGCAGGAACATAAATACAAGTATCCGAGTCAGCTTTCGGGTGGACAGCAGCAGAGGGTTTCAATCGGAAGAGCAGTAGTTAAAAATCCTGATATCCTGATGTGCGACGAGCCTACCGGAGCGCTGGATTACAAGACTTCAAAGGAAATCTTAGCCCTTATTGAGGATTGTAATAAAAAGTACGGAAGCACAGTTATAATGGTTACGCACAACGAAGCCATAAAGTATATGGCTGATCATGTCATAAAACTAAGGGACGGGGTTGTGCGGCATAATGATATCAATGAGAATAAAATATCAGCCATCGAGCTCGAATGGTAAGGAGGCGCTAAAATGAAGAATCCTCTTATCAAAAGAGTTCCGAGGGAACTGAAATCCGAGTGGCACAAGTATCTTGTGATCATTGTTTTTATGGTGATCATGATAGGCGTTATATCCGGAATGTATGTGGGACATGACAGTATGCTTGCTGCAGTTTTCAGCGGAAGAGAAGTACTTAATCTTGAAGATGGAAGCTTTGAACTGAACAAAAAGGCTTCCACAGAGCTTTTGAAATGTATTGAAACCGGCGAAATGGCGGACGTACGATCCTATTATACTCAGAAGGGCTTTAAAGAGGCGGATAAAGAGGTCGCTGAGGCTATAGAAGAAGAACTCGATAAACAGGTAAGAACTGCTATCGAAGACGGAGTCAGGGCACAGTGTGAAGTCTTTGGCGTGACGGATGAGGATGTTATCTCTAAGCAGATAGAAACTGCCATTAGCGAAAACTACGACGAAGCAATAAAGAAGGCAAGGGAGTCCGAAGAATACAAAAAGTCTGTGGAGGAGGCCTACAAAGAGGCTCATGATAAAGTAACAGAGGCTGTTTCCGAGGAATGGGACGAGATTTCCGAAAAGTATGAACTAAATGGAAGCTTCGAACCTGTAAAGGTAAAAATATATGAAAACTTCTTTCATGAAGAGCCGGAAGATAACAACAATGATGGCAAAGAGGACGCATCGGTAAGAATCTTTAAGAGCGATTCGAAGGTGAATATGGCCTCGTTTAACGAGGGAAGAGCTCCTGAGAATGAGAATGAAATAGCTATAGACAGGATGCATGCCGACAATGTTGGCATAGCCATTGGCGATGACATAACCATCGGTGGCAAAAAATTTGAGATAGTAGGACTCGTTTCATACGTAAATTATCTCACGCTTCATCAGTCAAACACGGATCTTATGTTTGATGCGTTCGGATTTGACGTTGCAATGGTAACTCCGGAAGCTTTTGATAAACTCACTTCGAGGCTTCATTACAACTACGCTTTTCAGTATGTCGATAAGCCGGAGACGAAGGTTGAAACAGCAGATTATTCGTCTCGTTTTCTCAAATCGCTTATTACACAGACTCTTTGCTACGAGAACGAAATAGAGGATTATTTGCCGGAGTATCTAAGACAGGCGAGCAATTTTGCGATTACAGATATCGAAGGTGATTCCACGGGTACCAGCATACTTTGCTATATCTTGATAGGTGTTATCGCATTTATTTTTGCTGTCACGATCAGCAACACAATAGACAAGGAAGCGTCTGTCATCGGAACCCTTCGCGCGTCAGGGTACAGTAAGCGGGAGATGGTTGTGCATTACATGTCCATGCCGCTTATAGTTACCGTTATCGGAGCTGTGGCCGGAAATGTTCTTGGGTATACGGTATTCAAAGACCTTGCAGTATCGCTTTATTACAACAGCTACAGTCTGCCTGCGTGTCATGCCGTTTGGAGCAATACCGCTATCGTGAAGACAACGGTTATACCTCTTATATTGATGTTCTGCATAAATCTGTTTGTGATAGTTAGGAAGCTGCAGTTTAGCCCATTACGTTTTTTAAGACACGACCTTTCCGTTAAAAGAAGGGCAAAAGCGATGCGACTTCCCAAGTGGTCCTTCCTCAAGAGATTCAGGTTACGTATTCTTTTTCAGAATATGCCGAATTATCTGATCCTGATCTTTGGCGTTGCGCTTATAGAACTGATGCTATGCTTTGCATTTGGATTGCCCGATTCGCTGAATCATTATGCGAAGATCGCTCCCGATATGATGTTTTCCGAGTATCAATATATGCTTATGGGTAGCGAGGATTCGGACGGAAACACTATAGAGACTGCTGAGGAAAGTGCGGAGAAATTCTATGTGACCGATTTGCTGTATCCGAAGAAAAAGAGCTCCTTCCGCGAGGGAATGGGAAGCGGAGGCGATGAGAGCGTAAGCGTTTATGGTATTATTGATGGAAGCGAATATGTGAAATTAGAGGGTTCCGGTGCATATCTTTCCAGTGCATTTTCAAAAAAGTTTGGACTTGGCAAAGGGGATGTAATACGCCTGAACGCGGAATATGAGAATAAGTCTTATGAAGTGGAGATTAAGGGAATCGTTGACTATGATGGCGGAATAGCCGTCTTTATGGATGAGGAGACTTTTAGGGATACTTTTGATGTGGATAAGGACGATTTTTCCGGATATTTCTCACATAATAAGATAACTGATATTGATGACCAGGATATAGCAGTGGTTATAACGGCGGATGATATTCTAAAGGTTACCAATCAGCTGATGCACTCAATGGGCAAATTCATGGATGTATTTAAATACGCGCTTATTGTATTGGCTGCCGCACTCATATATCTTCTTGCGAAGATCATAATCGAACGCAACGAGCACTCCATCTCTATGGTAAAGATTCTTGGCTTTAAAAACGGTGAGATAGGGTCGCTTTATATCATACCCACGGCCTTTGTGGTTGTTGCTTTTGCAATCATTGGGTTTGGTATCGGTTTATATCTGATGAACTGGGTATTTAAAGCCTTTATGCTGCAGATGGATGGGTATTTTGCTTTTTATATGAAGCCTATATCTATGGTTTTGGCTGTGGTTTATCTGCTTATCGGATATGCGGTTGTATCTGTGATCGATTATATAAGGATCAAGAAAATCCCGCTTGATGTGGCGTTAAAGAATGTAGAGTAGTCCCTTTAGGGGGGGATGACACAGGGGGACGGGGTTGGGGGTTCATTATCAGAATATTCTGAAAATGACCCCCCAACCCCGTCCCCCTGTGTCATTTTTATTTTCAGATGATTATTCAGATATTTTTTCGAAGGAGAGGGCTCCGCCTAACTCGCTTTTTTCATCAAACCACCAGAGGGCTCCGTAGTTTAGCTCGAAGCTTGCGGATCCGTCGGTGTAGATCTCTGTGATTTCCTCTGTGCCGCTGCCCATGTCGGAAGTGTAATGTCTTCCTGTTCCGGGACATTCAAGGGTTTCCGAAGATGGATCGAATTCGCAATAATACTCCCAGATATTGGAAACGGAAGCTGAGTCAGCCCAGACAACGGTAGCAAGGAAGCCGTCCGCACCTTCTTCTATGGTTATTGATGTGCGCTCGTTTTGCCATGTGCCGATAAAGTAATCGGAAGTAACGCCGCCGCCTGATGAAGGATAGTCTGCGCCATACTTGATGCCGAGGCTTGCTTCGCTGATAAAGTGAGGGTCGCCGCTCTGACCGAAGTAGAGATCGTCAACGATGCCTTCATCGGGAATTGCAAGGCTTTCCCAAACATCACCGCCTTCATCGTAGAAGGTGTACCAATAGCTTACGGTATCATCGGGATTAGTTTCTTCTGTGATTTCGATATGTCCGCGGAGAGCTCCGCCGCCGGGGAATACCAGTTCAAATGTTTCGTCGGGGCTTATTGTAAGTGTTCTTGAATCCAGACAATCGGTCTCGTACCAGACACCTACAAGTTCGCTTGTGTTTCCGGGGGTGAGCATCTGACCCTCAAGCTCGGAATCATCAAGTTCACCTTCAGAAACCTCTGCAGGTGCGTCGCTGTTCACATCCTCCGTTACTTCACCGGAGGTAATCTCTGAACCTGCGGGAGTGTTGCCGGCATCACTTCCGGCACCGGCACCGGCGCCGCAGCCCGTTAATGCCAGAATCGTAGATAAGACTGTTGCTAAAATAATTTTCTTTTTCATAAATCTGTTCCTCTCATATAGTTTTAGTATTTTAGTGATTGATAATAATTCCTGTGTCTTGCAATTCGCCGCTTTCGATTTCGGTTTCATAGTAATCCGGGGCGGGGGCGTCGTTACTTACGGCCCAGGCAAAATAAAGCGTAGCCGTTACCATAAAGGTTCCTGCTGCGGCAAGCAGAGCGCCGGGGATGATAAAGGCTATTCTGTATTTCTTTTTAATCTTTATCCCGGCTATGATAAGCCCAATTCCTATGATTGCAATTATTGCGAATGAAATAGTCATATTTATCCCTTTGTACTAACATACACGGTACCATCCGCATCGGTTATCTCATCCTCGCCGGTAACGGTGTAAACCTTCTCTGTTCCGTCATTTGAAGTTGTGGTCAGGGTATCGCCTTCGAAGCTGTATGTGCCGTGATCCTCGGCGCCGCCATCTGCATACCAGTCATAGGTTGAATCGGCGTACAGATACAGTGAATACATAAATACAGGTCCTTCACCTTCATAGTCGGCGATCATTTCTTTTTCGTCGGAATTCTCGGAATAAGCACCGGTTTCCTCCTCGTAGGTTTCGTCCTCCAAAGGCTGATCCTCGTAATACCCGGGATCATCCGGATAATCGTAATCTGAGGGTATCGCACATGCGGTTAATCCGAACATAAGCATTCCGGTCATTGTCATAACAACTAGTTTTTTCATACTCTCTCCTTTCAAAAATATATATAAAAGTTTATACTTAACCACTTAAGGCAGTTAACTAAATAAGAAACCTGCGTATGTCCCCTCTTTTTTCAAGGCCGAGTTTTTCTTTGACTCCGGCTACAAGCTTTTTTGCATAGGGCATGGAAATAAACAAAATGTCACAGATTTCTCTGTCCGATCTGAATTCCGCCATCAGCTTGGCCACGTCAAGTTCGCGTTCCGTCAATTTCTCGGGAAGGGTGTCAATCATTTCCATATCAAGTTTACCCTTCATCTCACGCTCCGAATAAAGGTCAATATAGTGCTGAACTCTGGCGAGGAGGAGCTTCCCGGCAATAGGTTTTTTCAGGTAGTCTACGACGTCTGAATTCAGTCCTTTCAGCTCGGAGCTTTCGTCTGCCATGCCGGTTAAAAACACTACAGGGATATCCCTTAGAAGGCTGTCTGATTTAAGTCTGTTTAAGACCTCGTAGCCATCCATTTCGGGCATTGTGATATCAAGCAGTATAAGCTGGGGAAGGGGTTCGGTCTTTAATATGTCTAATGCTTCTTTTCCTGATGATGCGCAAACAACGGTGTACAGTGCTTCGAGCTGTTTTCCCATAAGCATGTGTATTTCTTTGTCATCATCGATTATCATTACTTTATTCTTCATCTGATCTGCCTCTTTTTTCGCGGAGCAGTTTTATACCGTCATTAACTTTTCTGTACTCCTGTAGTAAAAGTTCATGTGCAGAGTTCGAAAAATCTTCTTCACGCCTAATTTCCACCGCTTCGGCGAGATCTGCCAGAACCCAGGCTCCGATACCTTTTGCTATGGACTTCACGGAATGCATTTGGATATAGTAGTCACTGCTTCCGCGAAGTTTTTCGAGCATATTTATTGTGCCCGGGGCATATTCCTCGAAAAGCGATGTCCTTAAAAGAAACTCTTTCGGATCGCCTGCACTGTACTCTAAGGCCTGTCGTATGTTTATTCCGTACAGATAAAGCCTGTCTTGATATAAACCAATCTCTTCTTCCGATAAGGTATCCTCTGCTTCATCGTCCATTGCTACGACCTTGTCCGGAGCGAATTTTACGATGGTTTCATAGAGCTGAGATGAGTTCACGGGCTTTGAAAGGTATCCGGCAAACCCCTGACGCAGGACGCTTTCCTCAACTCCGCCTATGATCTCGGCGGTAAGAGCTACAACCGGTGTATCAAACCCGGGGTACTCTTTTTTGATAAGATCAAAGGTCTCGCGACCGTCCAGATCCGGCATTCGAAGGTCCATCAGGATCAGGTCGTAGTGCTTGATATCTATCATCTCGAGGGCTTCGTGACCGCTTTCCACGTCATCTACGCGGACAAGCATAGGATCAAGAAGCTGGGTGATCACTTTTCGGTTGTACTGATTGTCATCAACAACCAAAACAGTTGCCCCGGGTGCAACGTTGTGCACGTTCTTGTGGCCTGTAAGCTGATTTTGACCGGGCCATTTTTCTCTTGGACCGATCGGAGCTTTATCAACAACTTCCTGAGGTAGGCTGACCGTAAATGAGCTTCCGACACCTACGGCGCTCTCACAGCTTATGTTTCCTTTCATAAAATCTGTAAGTTCTCGAACAATGGCTAGTCCCAGTCCGCTACCTTTGATGGCAGATACAAGTGAGCCACGCTCGAAAGGTTTGAATATCCGGTCTATGTTTTCTTTTTCGATGCCGCATCCCGTATCGGTAACGGTGATCGTCAAAATATCAGGTTCAATGAAAACTGCTGACAGGGTTATATTTCCGCTCTTTGTGTATTTTAGGGCGTTGCTTAAAAGGTTGTCGATTATCTTGCGAAGAGCTATACAGTCACCGCAAAGTACGGAGGGAATGGCGTTGTCACAAACCATGGAAAAGTGTAATCCACCGCGTATTATCTGGGTTTCCCAGGCTTTTTCTATATCGAGGAAAAAGGAAGTTGTGGAGTAGGGCTTTGGATTAAGCTCGGCTTTTCCCGCCTCGATTCTTGAAATATCCAGCATGTCATTTACAAGAGAGAGGAGTATCTGGGCTGAGTTGTTACTGTCTTCAACCCACTCCTTTATATTTTGGCTTGACGTATTTTGCGTGATAAGCTCGTTCATAGCCATGATCGTGTTTAAGGGTGTTCTTACATCATGGCTCATTCTTGCGATGAAATCGGTTTTTGCTTTATTGGCTTTTTCCGCTTCAAGCCTTGTATGTTCAAGCTCAATCTGCTTTTTTCTGTATATCCGCACTTCGAAATACGCGGTTGAAGCAAGCACGATTGATGTGATACCGAGTGAAACGATAAGGTCGGCAACAAAATCGGTCCCGGTAAGCTTCATCTTGACATTGGTGGGGTATTTATATGCAAAAATGCAAAGTCCCGCGTACCAGAGAAACTCGAAAACTGCCAAAATTGGCATCAGGGGGCCGTCCAGCATAAAAGCGGTAAATACGATGGACATAACAAAGAAAAGCGGAAAGCCGCTGTTATAGCCGCCTGAAGTAAAAAACAGGTACGAGAACAGGCCAATAAAAACCACAAAAACTGTGATAACCATTGGTCCGCGGTAAAGCCCCGTTTTGACCGCGTATGCAATCATAGCAACGGAAAAGCTCACACCGGCGATTATGATGGCCAGGAAATTCCATATTCCGAAGCCCATAGCGAGATTATAGAAGGCGACAACGACGCTGACGATGATCCCTCCGATGGCCAGTAAAATAAAAACCGATAAGTGGATGTCTCTTTCGGGCGGAAAAAAACTGCTTTTAAGCCTCGAAAGGAAACTGTTTTTTTTATTCAAACCTTTGACCCTCCATACCAATCGCAGATTAATGATATTAGATTAATTGGGAAAAAAAAAGATACTAAAAGTATACCATAATTATTATATATATTGATGTATAATAATGTCTGAAAATGACACAGGGGGACGGGGTTAGGGGGTCATTTGGGGATGATTATCAAGAATTTAGGATATAAGGAGGATTTTATGAGAAAGCTTGCAGTGTTATTAATGACGGGAGCTATGGTGTTTGGACTTACGGCGTGCGGAGGTGGAGATATATCCTACGATGTGGAGCCCGACGATGTAGACGTGGAAGATTCCGGAGAGGATGTTTACTCCGAAGAAGTAAACATGGGAGATGATGTTTATTACGATGATGAGGACCAGATCGGAGATGAAGCCGCTGCAGGTTATTACGATACCTGGCAGTCAACCGCTGACCAGAATTTCTTTTACAAGTTTGATGAAACCGGAACCTGGTATACCTGGAATGAGAGATCAAATGATGAAAACTCTTCAGGTTCCTTTGAATTAAAGGACGGAAATCTGGTCCTCTATGATCGGGATGGTAACCTGTTTGAGACGCTTTTGAGCTATGATGACAATACATTGGTGGACAGTAATGGTTCAAATGTCGTAAGATACAGCGAAGTAAATGATTCCAGAGAAAACTACGGCAATCCCATGGCAAATACATCTTATGAGTTTGATTGGGACAATGATGGACCTCTTACGGATATCATCGGAGAGTGGGTATATCTTGGATATTATACAACTCCCGCAAAAGATGGATCTTCGTACATTTTTGAAGATAACGGATCCTACGGACACTACGACGCAAGCGGCAATCTATTGGATTCCGGTTCATTTGAGATAGATCCGAACGGTGACTACTTTATGACTGATCTGTACCTGAATTCCGATAGTGGAGAATCCCAGACTTTTGCTATCTGCATAGATGGAGACCTGCTTATAAGAGATGAGGATGATTACTATCTCTTCAGAGTAGAGTATAAATGACACAGCACCCCCGTCCCCGGGGGTCAAAAAAGTGACACAGGGGGACGGGGTTAGGGGGTCAATTTAGGCATTGACGCACCCTCTGTGGAATTATTCCTCGGAGGGTTCTTTTTCGGGATTGAATTCGTCGTCGTCAACGTAGCAGTGGAGCATCCATGCTTTGTTAAAGGGAATTGATAAATCCTTGGTATCGCCGGAATCAACGCACTTGTACTGATCAAGAAGAGAGGTCACGTAAAGGCGATTGAGCTTAAAATATGTGAAAAGAATCAAGGCGGTGATAAGTGCTGAAGCTATCGTCGTGGCAAGATAGCCCGCTCTGAACATATATGCAACAGAAATGCCGCCGATGAAAGAGGTAAACAACAAAAGGATGTTAAAAAGGGTCATTTCGGCGCTGGAAAGCTGCTTTTTAAAAGATTTCCAGACGCTGATGCGGCCTTTTTTATTTTTTATGACAACGCTTGGAGAATTCTTTTTCAGAGTTCTGTAAAAAAGAGTCTGAACAGTTTCTTTGTTTCTTGCCTCGGATCTGATATTGTAAAGCTGGGAAATGACTCTGCAGGCTATCCAATATACTTCTTTGTAGATGCGGTACCTGATGACAATCCTGCAAAAAAGAATTCCAATCAGGTAGATTACAAAAAAGCCAAGCCCTTTGGCAATCCGGGGGACGTTTAAATTGATGATGCTGGGAATTACAAAGCCGAGGATTGAGAGATAAAGGGCGATGATCTGGTCACGCTTTGTTTGCTGAAGTCCCAGCTCTTCAACAGTTTTCTCGTAGCTGATCTCAAGGCTCATGAAGTCTTCTTTTGAGAATTGCTCCATACGGATCTTTTCGTTGATCTTTTTATTATTTTGAAAAAACATTTTAAATCCTTTCATCGTATGGAGCTTTGGGAAGTTCCTCAAGTACGATTTCTTTTAGTTTTGCGAAATTATCTTCATTGTTGGCAGCGATTATTCCAAAGGGCCTGTCTAATGGAAAGCCTTCGTTATGCAAGCATTCGACATAGCCACCGGCCGATTTTATTATAGCGAAAGCGGCGGCTGCATCCCATGGAAATACGCGGATTTCAAAGTATAGCTCAACTTTTCCTGCGGCCAAAAGGGCAAGCTCTAATGCTGCAGAGCCCAGGCGACGAAGATCGTCTGATTTGTAATAGATTTTTTCAATTATTTTAAAGCAGGGCGCGGCGTAATCTTTATTGTACAAGCTCATAGCTGAGCAAAGGATGGAATGTTCAAAATCTTTGTCAGATACTTTGATCGGTTTCCCGTTAAGAAAAGCACCATTTCCAACCTGACCCGTGTACATTTCATCCCGGTAAGGATGGTAGATCACACCGATGAAAGGCTCACCTTTTTTGATTAATCCGACTGAGATTACGCTCAGGCCGAGATCTCTTATAAAATTACTGGTTCCGTCGATCGGGTCGATGACCCAGACATATTCACCCGAGCTGTCCGTCTGGTCTTTTTCTTCTCCGATGATCGTACTTCCGGGTAATAGCAGCGTGAGTTTTTTTGAAAGGAATTCCTGGATTTTTAAGTCCGAATCCGTAACAAAGTTGGAGCTGTTGCCCTTTTGATTTATACCGCTCCTCGCCTCGGAGTCCATCATTATTTTACTTGCTTCTTTTACAATGGAAGCGATTTTTTCTATCAGGTCGTTCATATAATACCTCTAAGAGTTTTTTTTAAGTATAACATAATCGGCATCTATGTTGTTTTACTTATTGCGGTATTTATTCATGATTTCCGGAGGAATATGACAGTAATCTTCCGGAAATCTTACCAGTCTATCTTGATGTTCATCGGCGCTTCTAACATAGTTTGTCAGAGGTTTTACTTCGACCGCAATCCTGTCTCTGTCATCTCTTAAATCTATATATTTTCTTGCCTCTTCCAGATGCTTTTCATTTTCGCTGTATATTCCGGTTCTGTACTTGGGACCTTCATCTATTCCCTGCTTATTAACGCTATATGGATCAATGATCTCAAAATAATAATCCATCAGCTGACTTACGCTTACATGCGCCGGATCAAAAACAGTCTTTACACATTCCGCGTATCCATCGTATTCGCCTTCAAGTGTGTTTGTGCTGCCATTTGCCCTTCCTGCTTCAGTTTCTATAACGCCGGGAAGAGACCTTATAAAGTGCTGAACTCCCCACAGACATCCTCCTGCTATGTAGATCGTTTCTTTCATTTTCAAATTCTCACCTTTCCTGTTTGCATGCGGGTTCATTATAGTCTCTGAAACCTTTTTAGAAAAGACTTTTGCCCTGAATTTCTTCGGCATATAGAGTATAATGGTTATATGTAAGGAATATAAACTATGAAGTATAAAAACATAATTAAAGCCGTTTTTGAATCACGCCCCAACCGTTTTATTGCGAAGGTTTTGGTAGATGGGCATGAGGAAACGGTGCATGTAAAAAACACCGGAAGGTGCAAAGAACTGTTGATACCGGGATGCGAAGTGTGGCTGACCGAGCCGGGTACACCGGAGCGGAAAACAAAGTATGATCTTGTGGCCGTTATGAAAAGCACGGGGGTACTGTTTAACATTGACAGCCAGGCTCCGAATAAGGTCGTTAAAGAGTGGCTGGAAACAAAGGGGGACGACCGCATAGTACCTGAATATACATACGGCGATTCGCGCATTGATTTTTATATGGAAAAGGGAAAAGAAAAATTCCTTATGGAAGTCAAGGGGTGCACGCTTGAGGTTGACGGCGTTGGCTACTTCCCGGATGCTCCAACCGAGCGTGGCGTTAAGCACTTGCGTGAGCTTATAAAGGCAAAGGAAGAGGGATATCGAGCGATTCTTGCCTTTGTAATACAGATGGAGGGGGTATATGAGGTAAGACCCAATATAGCAACCCACCCTGAATTTGCCGAAGCTTTTGAAGAAGCGAAAAAAGCCGGGGTTGAAATCCTGTTTCTCCCCTGCAAGGTTGCGCCGGATGAACTGAAAATCTAAATGACACAGGGGGACGGGGGTGTGGGTTCATTTTCAGATAATTTTGAGATTATTCTGATTATGAACCCACTCCCCCGTCCCCCTGTGTCATATTGACAAAAGCGTGGGGAAGGTATATCTTTATTGTATTAGACGAAGTAATACAAAGAATACAAAATATAAGGAGGAAGGGTATATGGAATTTGCAAAAGTTGGAGGCGCGCAGATTGGGCTGATGGTTCTTGGACTTATCATTTTTCTTTTTGCGCCGCTTATCATAGCAATCGTCTGGACTGTTAAGAAAAAAGAGAGATTTACGACCATTTTAATCGGTGCTGCCACATTTATTGTCTTTGCGCTGATACTTGAAAAGTCAATTCAGAACGTTTTGGTCTTTCCCACGCAGATGGGGCTTCCGCTTCATGGGGCGGCTAAGTTTCTAAACGCAAGGCCCATTCTCTGGGCGCTGGTCCTTGGATTATTTCCCGGAGTTTTTGAAGAGACAGGCAGACTGGTGGCATTTAAGACTGTTCTCAGAAAGCGGAAAAACCGCGAGACGGGAATTTCGTATGGTATAGGTCACGGCGGCATAGAGGTGATGCTTATACTCGGTCTTACTTATATCACCAATATCGCTTATGCGGTTATGATAAATACCGGAGTATACGGCAATCTGATCGCGCAGGTAGCGGCGCAGGCACCGGAGCAGGTAGAGCAGGGATACACGGTAGCCGCGCAGCTTGCGGCATTTTCCGCAGGGGACTTGGCTATAGGCGTCGTTGAGCGCATTTTTGCGTTTATGTTTCATACCGGTGCATCAATCCTTGTTTTTTATGCATGCAAGGATAAAAAGAAATTCTGGCTCTATCCTCTGGCAATCTTGCTCCATACAGCGATGGATTCATTAGCGGGACTAAAGATGGCAGGTGTGATCGAGATCTCTCCGGTAATGCTGGAGGTGATCGTTGCGGTCTTTGGCCTTGCTACGTTCTTCGGAGCATATTTCCTGCTGTACAGAAAGGACAGCGAAAAGGGTAAAACTGTATGATAATACGGATCGATGAATTGTCGGATGTGCCTATATATCAGCAGATAAGAAACCAGATAGTCATGGGAATCTCATCGGGAGAGCTGGAGGCGGGGGAGCAGCTTCCCACGGTCAGGGCGCTGGCTCTTGATATGGGGATAAATACCATGACGGTGAGC